>OKWC01000010.1_pt1 | contig 29883 bp, 29 predicted proteins | sample 1606971 | NCBI WGS metagenome assembly OKWC01 (sample SAMN04414076, study PRJEB24778) | human gut metagenome | material: faecal | host: Homo sapiens
CAAATGCCCGGGCATAATCTTTTTCGAAGACTAGAACCTTTATTTCCATTCCCGGAATATAAGCCAAAACTTGGGCTGTATATTCTCCCTGCAACATGGATTCTATACCTTCATTTTTTAGAAGATCCTGTAACATGTGTGCGCGGACATCACTTTTGAAAGAAGTAAGAATAACTGTTTCATACTCGTTCCTTCTGTATCAGTTGTTTCTTTTTCGATTTACAGTTTTGCAGAATCCGGCGTGCCACTTCTCCCGTTACATCACCGTCCTCTCCGTATGCTGCGCCTCTCTCATTGAACCGGCGTACTATTTCTTCAATGGTATCATCGCCTATTCCTGCTTCATCCAAGCGAGTCTTAAGTCCTAAATTTCTAAAGAATTCTTCAGTTTTTTCTATGGTTAGCGATACCCGTACACTGGGAACTCCTGAAGTAACCCCCCAGATACGTTCGCCATATTGTAGTATTTTGTCACGTTTTTTATCGGCGAGTGTCCGTAGAGTTCCGGGAAATACGATTGCCAGGGTCTGGCCGTGTGTCATGCCATGTAGTGCGGTCAGCTCATGCCCTATCATGTGGGTGGCCCAGTCTTCGGATACTCCCATAGCAATAAAACCGTTCAAAGCCATAGTGGCGGACATCATAAATTCACTCATCAAGTGATAGTCCTGTTTGTTTTCTTTGATTTGCGGAGCGATTTGTACCAATGTACGAAGGATGCTTTCGCTCCAGCGGTCCATTAGATAAGATTCGTTTGTTTTGGTCATGTATTGTTCCATGACGTGTACAAAAGTGTCTGCCAGTCCGCAAGCTATCTGATAGTCGGGCAGTGAGAAAGTTACTGTCGGATCTAGGATAGAAAATACAGGATGGGAGGAGAAAAATGGATATTTTTCATGAGTTTCACGGCATGAAATTACAGCTCCGTTATTCATTTCTGAACCTGTGGCGGGAATGGTTAGCACAGTTCCTAAAGGAATCGTGTTTTGTGCACTGCCTTTTTTAACCAGTTCCCAGGCATCTCCGTCGTAGGGAATACCAGCGGAAATCAACTTGGTGCCGTCTATAACTGAGCCGCCACCTACTGCCAGCAGGAAGTCAATGTTTTTTTCTTTGCCTTGATTCTATCGCCTTTTTCAAGGTAGATATATCGGGATTTGATTCTATTCCCCAAAACTCCGTGTAATCACGTCCTTCAAGGGCTTGGATTACTTGTTCATAGACTCCATTGGTTTTTACACTGCCACCTCCGAAAGTGATCATGATTCTCTTGTCGGCCGGTATCTGTTGGGACAATTGGGCAATCATGCCTTTGCCAAAGATGAGGCGTGTAGGATTGTGAAAGATAAAATTATCCATAACTAATTGGGGTTTTCTTGGTTAATACTGAGTAAAGATAATGCTTTTTTCCTATCTTTGAGAAAAAATTTAGCTAATGAACGTAAAACTGGGAAAATACAACCAGCTGGAGGTTGTAAAAGAAGTAGATTTTGGTGTTTATTTAGATGGAGGCGATGACGGAGAGATTTTATTGCCTACGCGTTATGTACCCGAAGGCTGTAAGCCTGGCGATGTGCTGAATGTCTTTCTTTATCTTGACAATGAGGAAAGGCTGATAGCTACCACTTTGCAGCCGTTGGTGCAGGTGGACGAGTTTGCCTGTTTGGAAGTGGCATGGATTAATGAGTTTGGTGCGTTTTTGAATTGGGGATTGATGAAAGACCTTTTTGTACCTTTCCGTGAACAAAAGATGAAAATGCAGAAAGGGAGAAAGTATATAATACACGCACATATAGACGAAGATAGTTACCGCATTATGGCATCTGCTAAAGTGGAGCATTATCTTTCTAAAGAACATCCCGACTATCGGCTGGGACAGGAAGTGGATATCCTGATATGGCAGAAAACAGATTTGGGATTTAAGGCTATTGTGGAAAATAAGTTCAGTGGTTTGCTTTACGATAATGAGATTTTCCAACCTTTAGAAACCGGTATGAGGCTGAAGGCTTATGTAAAGCAGGTGCGTGAGGATGGTAAGATCGATTTGGTTCTGCAAAAGTTGGGCGCAAAGAAGGTGGATGATTTTTCGGAAGTGTTATTACAATATATTAAAGATCATGAAGGCTTCACTCCATTGAATGATAAAAGTGCTGCTGAGGATATCTATGATGCTTTTGGTGTCAGTAAGAAAACTTTCAAGAAAGCGGTGGGGGATTTATATAAAAAACGCCTGGTTGTTTTGGAAGCTGAGGGGATACGCCTCACTTAGTGGAGCTTTTCCCTACCGGATATAGGAAAAGCCCTATGAACTTATGGGGAAAATCAATTGTGGGGGAAAGCGATTTCCCCTATTTTTGTGCCATAGAACTAACAAACTAAAAACGGAACAGCTATGAAAAGATGGACTACATTACTGATAGTGATTTGTATGCTAGGTATAACTATTCCCGCAATGGGGGCCATGAGTATCAGCAAAATGAGACAGAACACTCGTTTCCTTACCGACCGTATGGCATATGAACTGAAACTCACTCCGCGGCAATACAATGATGTATATGAGGTGAATTATGATTTTATCAATAATGTCCGTTATCTGATGGATGATGTGGTAAGAGGCTATGATTATGCGTTGGAACGTTACTATGATTTTCTGGATGTGCGTAATGATGATCTTCGTTGGATACTTTCCAGTGCGCAATATCGTCGTTTTTATGAGGACTGAGCATTTCTACCGTCCCATTTATGCGCATGAGAACAAATGGCATTTCCGTATTTATCTGGTATATAATAATGTGAATTTTTTTCTACTATGGCAAACCGCATCACTATGCTAGTTATTGCGGAGGGCATTATCGTACTCATTTCAATAATGTCAGTTATTATAAGACCCATTATCGTGACCATTACCGCCATGATGTGTACGATGGCCATTATCGTATCCGCCATGATAGAATGACGTATGATATGCACCGTCGTCGTGATTTCAATATAGCTGTTCGTCCTCCACAAAAGGAGCATCATCGCCCGGCCACTCCTCCTCAGACTCGTCCAAACAGACCTCAAATCCATCCTGACAGGCCGTCGGGTGATCATCGTCGTCCGTCTGTTCCACAGGTAAGGCCGGACAGACCGAAGAAGGATCAGAATAACAAGCATGATGGGCGCCCTTCACGACGTGGACAGAACTCACAGGTTGATAAAGACCGTCATGAAAATAGGCGTATTACTCCATCCGGCAGGGATGTGAGAAGAGGAAATGGTAAGAAAGAGAAAGATTCGGACCGTTCAGGAGGAAGCAATAAAAGTAATTCTAAGGAAAGAACAGCAGTGCGTATGCGTACGGTATAGTATGATTTGAAAAACAACGAAAGCCGACATAAATAAGAGTCCGAAACACAATGAATTTTCCGGAATTGTAAAGGTCGTTTTTATGATGATTCACCACAGGTCAACGCAGAATCTGATTATGAATAGACTGTGAAAATCTGTGGTGAATCTTAATAATTTATTCCAAAGTAAGAGGAACTCCTTTGTAGAAATCCAGAATCTTGGTACGGAACAGATAGTCATATTTTGCTTGAAGCATATCCGAAACGGCTTTCATCCAATTGGTACGTGCCTCATTGTATTCAGTAGCGTTGGCTTTACCATTGGCATATTTTTCGCTCATCAGACGGAAGGAAGCTTCAGAAGCATCCGTAGCTGTATTACTGCTTTTGTATTTGCTTTCGGCAGCTACTGCATTATAGTATGCTTGCTGTATTTCTTTGAAAAGAGCCTTTTTGCTTTCTTCCAACTTCCATGATAAAGCAGTGCGCTGGATGCGTGCGTTCTTTACTTTATTTCGTGTGTCAAAACGGTTGAACAACGGAATGCTGAGTGAGAATTGCAGGTATTTATTAAAATTTTGATGCCACTGACTGCTGAATGAAGCATTTTCTACTCCTGAAATATTATAGTAGTTTGTTCCTATACCTGCACTGAAGTTTAATTGCGGATACCAGGAACTTTGGGCAATACGGATATTTTTGGCCGCACCTTCCAGACGAAATTGGGCTGCTTTAATACTTGGTTTGTTCAGAACAGCTTGTGCATAGATATCTTCGGGAAGTGAAAGCAGAGTAAAATCATCCTCTACACGGGGAGATACTACTCCAAATCCGTCAGGAGTAGGAAGTTCCAACAGCTGGCTCAGTTCTAACAAAGCTAACTGATAGTTATTGTCAGCCTGTACTGCTGACATTTCGTCTTGTGCGACGCGTGCGCGGGCTTCATAGACTTCGGCTTCAGATGCTTTCCCATTTTTGAAATAGGCTTCTTTCAATTCCAGCTGTTCCCGGCTTAACTCTACTTGGTTGTGAGCTACTTTTGCCAATTCTTCATTAAAAAGAATTTGTAGATAGGCAGAGGTGACAGAAATGCTGATATCTTCTTTGGCCTTGTTCAAGTCTTCTGTAGCTGCTTTCAGGTTCAGTTTGCTGAGAGCGATGTTGTTCGGTATCCGCAATCCTGTAAATAAAGGAATACTGGTACTGAGTGAGAAGTTGGTGTTTTTGGTATTACGGTCGCCATACGTATTGTCTGCCTGCAAGGCACGGCCGAAGTTAAATGACTGGCCCACATTACCGTTCAGATTAGGCAGCCGGCTGTATTTAGCAGTATTCAAATCCACTGCATTCTGATCTCTTGCAGCTTCCTGTTGCTTGATACTCAGGTTGTGTTCTATAGCATAATCAATGCATTTACGTAAATCCCATTTTTCTTGGGAAACGGCCGGTAATGCAGTCAGGGTGGCCAAGGCTATAATGATTTGTTTCTTCATAATGATATTCTGTTATTTCTTTTCTGCTCCGCGTACTTTTTCATTGACATTCAGACCGTTCTTTATTTCAATCTGGATACCGTCACTCATACCTGTAATAACGGCACGACGGCTGAATTTCTGTGAAGGTACACTATCTGTCAATACGTATATAAAAGTAGAGTCGTTTTTAAACTCAACAGGTACTTTCGGGTACTGCCAGTACCTTGCTGGCACGTGCCAGAACGATTTCCGCATTTGCGCTATATCCGGAACGATGGTAATACTGTCGGGGACTGTGATGGCTGCTTTGATCTCAAATTGGTTGGCACCATTTTCTTCTACACCTTTAGGAGAGATATATTCTAGTTGTGCATCAAATTCCATGTTTTGTAAGGCTCCTAAAGTTATTTTTACCGGCATGCTTCGTGTATGCGTCCTACTTCCGTTTCATCAATATTGCCTCGGAAAATCAGATCATTCATGTTGGCTACGGTGGCGATAGTGGTTCCGTCATTGAATGTGTTGCTCATTATGACGGAGTTACCGGCTTTTACGGGCACATCCAAAATCAATCCGTCAATAGTAGATCGGATAAGGGTACTACTGAATGAAGCCTTGTTTTTAGTGATACCTTCTTTGACTATTTCCAGGTTATCTTTGGCTGTTTGTAATTCTTCACGTGCCTGTTTTACGGCTACTTCACTCTTTTCATATTCTTCACTGCTGATAAGTTTGCTTTCGAACAGTTTTTTCATACGGGCAAAGTCCGTTTCTCCTTGTCTGGCATTGATTTCTGCCAGTCTTACACGGCTTTCTGCCGAGTTTAGTTGTCCCAGTTCGGGGATCACCTTTACTTTGGCAATCACTTCTCCTTTCTTTATTTTTTGTCCGGCTTCCTTATATACCTCGTCAATGATACCTGAAATCTGCGGCTTAATCAGAATCTCGTCACGCGGTTCTATTTTTCCGGTAGCTACAGTGGTCTTTTTCAGATCGGTGATTTCTGCGTTTAATATAGTATACACGCTGGCTTTGGGTTGTGATTTTTGATAGAGAAATACAAATGTTCCGATGAATATCAGTGCAACGATGACTAATAGTGCAATTTTTACATACTTTTTCATATCTGTTTGTTTTATTATTTTTTTATTCTTGTTTGTTCTTGCATGGAAACTTTATCCGTTACGTCGGACGGCTTTATTCGTCTCTTATAGCCTCAATGGGTTTGATGGCCATAGCGCGATAAGCCGGTGCCAATCCGGCCAGCATACCTAGGACCATCAATAAGATGCAGGCCCCGACGGCCATCCAGAAGCTGATTTGGAAATGAGCCTCTGTACCCGAAGCTGCCGTTCCTATTTCCAGCCCTTGTAAGATCAAGACTCCGAAACTAATTCCCATCAACCCTGCAAAAGTTGTCAATACCATGCTTTCAGAAAGAATTTGGTTTAGAATATCTTTAGGGCGTGCGCCAATGGCTCGGCGGATGCCGATTTCGGTTGTACGTTCTTTCACGGTAACCATCATAATATTGCTTACTCCGATAGCTCCTGCCAGCAATGTTCCCAAACCTACCATCCATGCCAAAATTTTGATTCCTGTGAACAGATTGTCAATCATGCTGAACATTGCTTCTGCATTGACCATGATCACCGCTTGTTTGTCGTCCGGGTGGATATAGTGCGCTTTCTTGATTACTTGTTCTATTTTGTCAGCTATACTGGTAACGGTCACACCCGGTTTTACGGTAATACAGACTAAATCAATGCGCTTTCCAAAATTGTATGCTTTTTGCATGGTAGTAAATGGAAGAGTTACACTATCCTCTGTTCCTGCATTGATATTCATGTTACTGGTTGATAAGCTAACACCTACAATCTGATAGTAAATACCATCCACACGCAAATATTGTCCGCATGGTTTCCTCCTTGGGGAAACAGTTCGTCGTATACTCGTTTTCCTATGGTGCATACTTTCCGGCTTTCCAGTATGTCTACGTCATTGATAAAGCGCCCCATTGTAATATTTTGAGCTTCTATCTTTTCATAATCAGGTTGTAACCCTCTGACGGCACAGGAGCTTTTCTTGTCTCCGAAAATAGCAGTAGAGCCCCATCGGCTGATATTGGGAGTGATAACTTCTACTTCCGGTACGGCTTGGCGGATACGTTCCACATCGTTAAACTCCATATCCCAATAACGTCCTTTTCTAAATCCTTTATAGGCTCACTGGTTTTATTACTTCCGAAAAAAACGGAATTGGTGGCGAATCCTTTAAAGTTGGCCGACATCATATCTTGTAGTCCCTGGCCACCCCCCATAAGGGCAACCAGCATGAATATGCCCCAAAAAACACCAAAAGCGGTCAATAGGCTACGTGTCTTGTTTCTGGTAATGGTGATGAATATTTCTTCCCACCTGTCTAAATCTATTCTCATAATTTTAATCTGCTCTAAGTGCTTCGATTGGTCGGATCATGACGGCCTTGCGGGCAGGAAAGAAACCTGCCAGTGTACCGGCTATCACCAATGTCATGGTTGCTTGTATGGCTATACTGATATCTACTGTGGGATTGAGGAAAACTGTTTCGGTGAAAACGCCTGCGTCTACAGTTTGGTTTCCTGCCACTGTGTTCATGTATTCCGTGGCAGCAATGCCTGCCACCATTCCTATATACCCGAAAAAGGTGGTAATTGTTACGCTTTCGGCTATGATTAGCCATAAGATAGATATAGGTTTGGCACCCAACGCTTTGCGGATACCAAATTCACGGGTCCGTTCTTTTACTGTGATCAGCATGATATTACTTACACCTACGATGCCACTCAGCAAAGTGAATATGCCTATTACCCAAATGGCTATAGTCAGAATGCGCATACCTTTTTCTTGTTGCAGGAATTGGGTGAAACGGTTCCACATCCAGATAGCGCCTTTGTCATCAGCTGTAAACCGGTGGTGTACGCCGATAGCTTTGCGGTACTCCTTTTCAAAGATTTCATTTTTTTCTTCTGTATCGAGTCCTTGTGTCATAAATATCAAATTGTTCAGCTTGTCACCTTTATTATATATGAGTTGTAAGGTGGTGAATGGGATGAAGGCGTTAGGTTGGAAACTTCCCTTGTCGGTAAAAAGGCCTACCACTTGATATACTACTCCATTGGCGTTGACAAATTTTCCGATAGCTTTGTCTGCGTCTTTTTTAAAGAGCATTTCTGCGGTTTTTGTATGAAGAATGATTACTTTTCGCCGTTGACGGATATCGATGTCATTGATAAATCGCCCCCCTGCAGGTTTTACTCTTTCTACATCCTTATGATTAGGGTATACTCCTTCCAATGTGGTGGATACATAGTCTTGTCCATATGTTAAAGTCACATTACTCTGACGTACGGTAGCTCCTACACTGATGACATTTTTGGGAAAATCGGTTTCGGTTATCCGATAGTCTTTATTGTCCAGTTCAATGCGGCGTCCTTCTTTTAATCCGTCGTATGCTTTGGAAGTCCAGCCGGGAAATACTTTGATGGAATTCATAGCCATATCTGCAGATGAGCTTTCGAAAGCATGGATTAGTCCGTTGCCTGCCCCCAGCAGTACGATCAGCATGAAGATACCCCAAGCTACGGCAAAGCCGGTGAGGAACGTGCGTAATTTATTGCGCTTTATTGTTCCGAATATTTCTTGAATAAGATCAATCATGTGTGTCAGTTATTTCATGAATCCGTTCTTGCCGAAAGGAGAGGCATTATGGTCTATGTTTTCTTCAATCCGTTCAATCAGTCCGTCCTTGATATGGATGATTTTGTCCGTTTGGTTCGCTACTCCACTTTCATGAGTGACGACAACAATTGTCAGCCCCTCGTTTTTATGCAGTTCTTTCAGAATATTCATCACTTCCACGGATGTTTTGCTGTCCAGGGCTCCGGTAGGTTCATCGGCGAGGATGATTTGCGGTTTGGATATCAAGGCACGTGCTATGGCTACACGTTGTTTTTGTCCGCCGGACAATTCATTGGGCATATGATGCGCCCATTCTTTAAGACCTAGTTTGTCAAGGTATTCTAATGCCATTTGATTCCTTTTTTTTCGGCTCACTCCCTGATAGAAGAGGGGAAGAGCTACATTTTCTACCGCATTTTTAAAAGAAATCAGGTTGAAAGACTGAAAGATGAATCCTATCATCCGGTTTCTGTATTCGGCAGAGCGGGTTTCACTCAGATTCTTGATTAATACATCGTTCAAATAATATTCTCCCGAATCGTAATTGTCCAAGATGCCTAAAATATTCAATAAAGTGGACTTTCCGGAACCTGAAGCCCCCATAATGGAAACAAACTCACCTCGTTCTATGTCGAGGTTGATACCTTTCAAAACATGTAGCGGAGCTCCGTTATGATAGGTTTTGTTGATATTCTCTAAATGTATCATTACCGATGAATTTAACTTGTGTTTGTCTGGTTAGACGTGCCGAAGATACAAAAAGTTGCAATGCTATATGAAATAATTGAAAAAAATTTGCTCTCTTTTTCTCTATTGTGTACATTTGCTCAAAATAACTAACCCTAAATAATAATATATCATGGTAACAGGCATGGAAAAACCCTACGTAGTAGGTATGGACATTGGCGGAACTAATACAGTTTTTGGCATCGTAGATTCGCGTGGTAACGTATTGGCTACCGATTCAGTTAAGACACAATCATTTTCTAAGATAGAGGATTATGTAGAGGCTGTCAGTTCAAAATTGCGTCCGTTGATTGAATCGTTCGGTGGCGTAGAAAAAATTAAAGGTATGGGTGTAGGTGCTCCTAATGGAAACTACTATAACGGAACCATTGAATTTGCTCCGAATCTTCCTTGGAAAGGGGTGATTCCCTTGGCTGCTTTGTTTGAAGAAGCAATAGGTGTTCCTACTGCCTTGACAAATGATGCTAATGCTGCCGCTATCGGTGAAATGACTTATGGTGCGGCTCGTGGCATGAAAGACTTTATTATGATTACTCTTGGAACCGGTGTTGGTAGTGGTATCGTAATAAATGGACAACTGGTTTACGGACACGATGGTTTTGCCGGAGAATTGGGACATGTGATAGTTCGTCGTGACGGACGTCAGTGTGGTTGTGGTCGTAAGGGCTGTTTGGAAACTTATTGTTCGGCTACAGGTGTGGCACGCACGGCACGTGAATTTCTGGTTGCCCGTCCCGAACCTAGTTTGTTAAGAGATATCCCGGCTGAAGATATTGTATCTAAAGATGTTTTTGATGCGGCTGTAAGAGGGGATAAATTAGCACAAGATATCTTTGAATATACAGGACGTATTTTGGGTGAGGCTTTGGCGGATTTCATTGCTTTCTCCAGCCCGGAAGCGATTATCCTGTTTGGTGGATTGGCAAAATCTGGTGATTATATCATGAAGCCGATCCGTAAAGCTATAGATGATAATATCTTGAAGATTTACGAAGGTAAGACTAAATTGTTGATTTCTGAATTGAAGGATGCTGATGCCGCCGTGTTGGGAGCTAGTGCATTAGGTTGGGAAGTAAGAGAATAATGGAAAACAAAAAGCAGGGATATAAAGTTCGGAAATATCAGGGACCGGTAAAACGTTATTGCCAGATGTTGAATCTGAAAAACGATGCGGCCTTGATAGCCGAGTATAGAAAGCGTCATTCGGAAGGCAAGGTTTGGCCGGAAACATTGGCAGCTATTCGTGAAGTCGGTATTTTGGAAATGGAAATTTATATCCTGGGAACTAATTTGTTTATGATAGTGGAAACTCCTCTCGATTTTGATTGGGATACGGCCATGGCCAGAATGGCTACGTTGCCTCGTCAGGCAGAATGGGAAGAGTATATGTCTGTCTTTCAACAGGCAGAGCCGGGAGCGTCTTCGGCTGAAAAATGGCAGTTGATGGATAGAATGTTTTATCTATATGAATTAACTTTCATTCTAGATAATAATAAGAAAAGGATATGATAAAAATCATATCCTTTTTCTTATATTATAAAATTATAAACTTGTGTTCTTTATGGTAGAGCTCATCAGGCATTAGCCTGTTGGCTCATTAATTTCTGAAGCTTGTATTGCAAAGATTGGCAAGCAGCTCCCTTTCTCATTGCTTTGTATCTTCTTAACTGATACTGCAACATCTCGATTGTGTCATTTGTTCTTTTCATAATTACATCTTTTTTATGTTCTCCCGTTTGGAGAACTGGTTATTCCTAAAAACCTTTTGTTTTCTCTTTTACTACTGCAAAAATAACACCAAAATTCCTATTTATGTTTTAAAACATAGTATCAATCCGCTTTATTTAACTTTTAATGTGTATTTTGTCTTATGGTTTAGTATACGTTAAGAAATATAACTGTAAAAATGTCACTTGTAATCTGACAGGGAAATGTTCATTAACAAATGTGGCGGATCTCCTTAAATCATGTTAGAGAACATAATTTTCTTTTTGTCGAATTTGCAAATTTCAATAAATTGTTCGTACCTTTGTCATTGTGTTTTTCATAGTATTAGATTTAAGGTTAACAAAGGTTGGAGCAAGGCGTTGCTCCTTTTTTTATGTCTATATCTCTGCATAAAAGTTTCCTTTTTACAAATTGTTTTGTTACATTCGCACCATACTATTGATATTAAACTACTATTATGAAACACTTATTTATCACAATTCTGCTCTTATTACCATTGTGCCGCATGCTGGCACAGGAGAGAGAATACGTAATTGTTGTTCATGGAGGTGCCGGTGCTATGGAAAACCTCGAGGACGATAAGGAGAAATCAATCTTGTATTATGCGGCTTTAGATTCAGCTTTGAGCATTGGAAATGCTATACTGTCTGCCGGAGGCGAAGGGTCTGAAGCGGTAATGGCGGTTGTCAACTACTTTGAGAATAACCCCTTGTTCAATGCAGGTAAAGGGGCTACTTGTACCAGTGCCGGTACTTTTGAGTTGGATGCTTCTATTATGGAAGGTAAGGATTTGACAGCAGGAGCTGTCGCCGGGTTGAAAACGGTGAAGAATCCGATTAATGCAGCTTATGCGGTAAAAACTAAAACACCTCACGTGATGCTGGCAGGTGAGGGTGCTGACCGGTTTGCAAAGTCACAAGGACTGGAAATTGTGGATAATATGTATTTTGCTACTCCTAAGACGTTGAAGTGGATAGAGGATTTGAAGAAGGAGAGCAAGAAGAATGGAACTGTGGGCTGTGTGGTACTGGACAAGCAAGGTAACCTGACAGCGGGAACAAGTACCGGTGGTATGTTCAAGAAGCATGGGCCGTGTGGAGATTCACCGGTGATTGGTGCAGGTACTTATGCGGATAATGAAGGTTGTGCTGTGTCATGCACCGGGCATGGGGAGTATTTTATCCGTCACGTCGTAGCTTATAATCTTTCTACTCGTGTGAAGTTGCTGCATCAGCCTGTCGGGGAGGCTGCCGATTATATTATCCATCAGGAACTGAATACCAAGGAGGGAAATGGTGGATTGATTGCAGTGGACAAGAAAGGTAATTTTGCCATGCCGTTTAATAGCGGAGGCATGTTCCGTGGCTACTTGTATAAGGAAAAAGGAACAGGCAAAATTTCTAAAGCAGTGGGCATAGGGAAGAAGATGAAAACTTTATAATTTTAGTTCCTGTTTGAAGTTTCCTCCCACCTGCAACAGAGTTTTGCAAAACTGCTACCACTACTACCATCCTCTTTCGTAAACACCCATGAACAGGGCGTTTCAAAGGTGGTGGTAGCAGCATGAAAAAACATCTGCTACCACCACTTTTTATCTGTTATCACTTCCCTTTCCTCTGATAGTTTGGGAATTCCTGTCACATTTTGTCTTAGCTTCGTTACCCCTTGGAATAGACACATCCGTTTGAAAGCTGTAGGCTGTATGTAACGATACGGACGGTTGGTATGCTTATCGGGAACCGGTACGGATGGCATCTCGACTATTCACTGACGGAAAAGTTTTGGAGCTGTAGAATGTTAGCGGGACTTTCATCCGAAAAAGGCATCTGCAAAAGACTTTGGCATCCGATTCGTCCTTAAAGGATCTTATCCGTATCTCTAACCCTTTCCTGACGTATGGTTAAGGCTTTTCTTCCTGCCTGTTTTATCTCCGCAAGCCTTTGGAGTTAACTCCATAGCCTTGGGAGATAACTCCAAAGCTTATGGAGATAACTCCAAAAGGCTATGGAGATAGAACATATCCGTATAAAAAGGCTTAACCTGGAGAAAGAAAAGGCTTATGCTATAGGGTAGGGAGTGATATACATTCAATTGAGGCTTGACTACTCCTACAGTCATGATGTTTGAAGCGATGCTGGATATCCTGCCGGTTCGCTGATGCGGCTGTAACCGGAATATAATATGCGGCAGGCTGGTAATGATCAGACGCTTAGGGAACATTTGGATACTATCCGTAAATACACCGCTTTGCTATAAAATGCTGTCTCGCTGCGGCTTGATCGGTTGCAGGTGCACTCACTGAGTATGAGGTAAAAAACATTGGCGGAATTAATTCAGTCTTTCAAATACAGTCTGGATTAACTCCGCCAATAGGCTGCCACTATCGGATATCTTATTTATAAGTAACCGGTATCAACCTTACACTACCATTCAATCCCGATGGCAATGGCTGCCAATCAGTATAAGGTATCGGTTTGTATTGCAGATTCACCACATTGATTTCATTGAAGATACGCCATTTCTCACCCCGACGATCCATATCCGCAATGCGGTTGGCAGGCAGATTGGTCACTTCTATTTCTATCTTGTTATCTCCCGGTTTCAGCCATTTGCCTACTTTCAACTGATAAGGTACGGCCCATGCCGTTCCGGCATCTTGTCCGTTGATGCGCACACGGGCACTTTCCCGCACATCGCCCAAATCCAGTATCCAGTCATCGGCGGGAATATGGGGAACAGTGATGATATTGGTATATACTCCCGTCGCCATGGTGATCGGAGCGTTGGGGTGAGCAATTTCAGTCCACGAAGACGGAGTATCGATATCAAATGTACCTTCTATCCGGGGAGTACTTTTTGCAAAATGAAGTTTCCAGCCGTGATCAAGGCTGAGGCTGACAGGTTGTTCTTGAACGTATTTCCATTCGGGCAACGTCTGTCAGGGCATGGTTGAAAGTTTGCAGGATCACGCTTTCGCCGGAATGCAGTTGGAGGCGTACTTGGGTTTTGCCTTCTTGCTTGCGGGTTTGTGCTTTCCCTTTTTCTCCCGTCATCGGATTGAACAGCATGACACTTTCTGCGGGAACGGCTAAGGTTATCCAGTCGTTTACTCCTTTTTCCTGCAATGAGGAGATGAAATAATGATGTCCATCGGCATGGGAGCGGCGGATACATTGTAAGCCATACCGCGTTTTCATCTCTTCGGGAACAACACCGCTTTTTTCCAAGGCAGATTGATAGTTGTTTCCTGTAATGATGATCCCTTTTTGATAAGGAGTTGCCACCGTCTCATCGAAAGAAGCAATTTCCGGAAGTTGCTTTTGTAATTGTGCAAAGCCTTTCCGGCGTGCTTCCAGTTTTCCATAACCGGGTACATCCTGCGGATAGTTTTCGGTAAAGATGATAGTAGCTCCGGCTTGTGCCAGCTTTAGTAAATGGCCGAGTACCTCGGATGGCATTAGTTTTACAGCAGGAATGATGATGGCCTTATAGGAAGTTCCTCCTTTGGTCAGTAATTTGCCATTTACGCAACGGGTGCTTTTTACAAAATTGTCAGAGATATAATCCATGTCATAGCCGCAATTGCTGATGGTATGAACGGTCTCTATAAACTTAGGGGCACGTTTTGCCATATCATGGATGCTGAACAGCAAAAGACGGCCCGGCTGTTCCTGCCACATATCATATACAGGCAGATAAACAAGAAAATCATTGTCCGGTTTTCCCATTTGCAGGAAAGACTGGCAACGGGTGATATATTCAAAGAAAGCAGGAGCATCCTGCCAAATGTTATTGGTAGGAGACATGTCAATAGAGGCATAGAACTTCCATCCCGGCCATTTGGCTTCTTTGGGACTGTAGGGAGTTCCGTGGAAAAACATGTGGTTTACACCTGATACGAACATCAAATCCATATCCGGTTTGCACTGGGAAAGTGAGGTACGGAAATGTTCTGTCAGCCAGGTGAATGTTTCTGAAGACGTGTAGGGCTTTCCGGCGATATGGGCGGCGGAAGAAGCATATTTCAGCATGGAAAGGTCGGAGTCATTCTTACGTGTCAGGGAATCTTGGCGCAATCCTTTAATATGGAATTGCGACAGGCCGAACCCTTCGCATTCGGGAATATCCACGGAGGCATAGGTATCTATCAGATTGGCAGGGGAACCATGTGCCTGGTTACGGGTGATGCTGCCGTGACCGTGTGCCCAGTTAGTCCATTGGGTACTGAAATTCTCAATCAATAAATCGGAGATGGTTTCGCGATAGTCACTGACTATGCGGGCGGTGGTTTCATTACGGTCCTGAGCTATAAATTCAGGGAAGTGTTCTTCCAGTTTATAGCCGCGACGGCGGGCGAATTGTTCCAGAAAATCAGGAGTCCAGTCAGCACCATATACTTCGTAAGAGTCATTGAAAAAGTATGTGGAAAATTGGTCTTGTTTTCTTTAAAGGCTTTGTCAAAGTTGGCAAAATAGCGTTTTACGGCTCCTTTATCCAGGTGGTTCATCACATAGCCTTCTCCACCGGGAGCAGCACGTTTCACTTTTTGGAAAGTCTTGCCTATATATAAGGTGATGATATTCCAATGCCTGCCGGAGCTTTCCATTGTAATTGTCCGTTCTTCGCTTTGGAAGTGAGGTTAAGACATTGCTTATTGTCCGCATTATAGGCCATAACCCGGCTTAAAGTGGCTACAGGGCGTTGTTTTTCTTCTTCTACTTTCAAATCTAGCGTAATTTCTTTTCCACCCTCTACTTGATAGGATTGAAAAATAGCTTTGGTAGCAGCATCTGTCATACTCACGTGAGGACCGCCGAAGGGCCATCCGGTACCGGTGTTCATATCTACTTCAATACCGATACGTTTTCCTTCAGCTTCAGTATGTTGCAACATATTCATCCATTGCGGGCTGAGGAAAGGAAGGTATTCTTATCGTTGCCTTGAACACCATAAATAGGAGTGATTTCAACACCTCCCAGTCCGGCTTTGGCATATTCTTCCAGATTGTAGGTCAGATTGGTTGCATCGACAGCACTTCCCAGCCACCACCAGCGGGTGGCGGGGCGGGCTTCGGGTCGCACTGCCGGCCATTCTTGTGCGTAAAGGCTGCTTCCGGCCAGCAACAGGCTGAACAATAAATATTTTCTCTTCATTCTATTTTGTTTTTTATTAGTTGGCTGTATTGAACTCTTTTCCATCCACTGTGATGTTCCTGTATCTGATATCACTGGCATCATCCGTGACAAACAAGGGACGTCCGTCCGCTTTCTCGTAATGGAAATTTACATTGTCCAAGGTGATGTTGCGTGCGTGGCGGATGTAGAAACCTTTGGCGGGAATCGTTCCGAACATCCACGGTTCAGGATATACTTCTCTTGTTCGGGAGGAGTCAGAAGTCCGTTGGCTTCTGTATATCCTCCTTGGTGATAGATATGAATATCGCTCAGTGTCACATCTTCAATAAGGGCTCCCGGTATTCCGCTGATAATGGAGGAGTAGCGCGAGTCGGCATTAAATACATTGACGTGGCTGATGAGGATGCGTTTCATTGTGCCCACGGGTGTTCCTTGCGGGCTGCGCATCCGGGCTCCTAACCGCAGGAAGATGGGGGCGTTGACAATATCGCGCATCGTGATGTTACTGATGACGATATCTTCCAGTTTGCCACCGTCCACTGTTTCCAGGGCAAGTCCGCGACAACGCTCGAAGATGCAGTTGGTGATGGCTATGTTTTGAAACCGCCGCTGGATTCCGTTCCTAATTTAATGCGTCCCGTTACAAATCCGTGATCCGGCGCTTGGGGCTCGTCCCTTTGCCAAGTGCAATCCAATACACTGCCACGGTCGTATCCGCTGACAAAACAATCGGAGATGGTTACATTTTCCGTATCCTTGAAATAGCCTAATCCGTAGGACGCTTTAAGCACGATAGCGTCATCCCAGGGAGCGTTGACGGTGCAATGACTGATGCGGACATTTTTGCAGCAGTCTATGTCAAAACCGTCCCGGTTGGTATCTACTTTCACGTTCAGAATGCTCAGATTGTCTACTCCTGTAGCCAGCAGGCCGAAATGACCGCAATGCAACAAAGAGAAGTCTTTCAATGTCACGTTCTTGCAGAGTTTCAAGCTGATGGCTTTATTGCCTACACCGGGCAGACGGCTTTCCTCACGGGTGAGTCCTTTGCCATAAATCAGTCCCGGTCCGCTGATGGTGATGTCTTCCAGACCGATTCCCCAAATAAGGGAGTTCTTCCAGTGGCTGTGTCCGAAATCCTGGAATCGGGTATGGTCGTTAGGTTCTGCCGGGTCATAGCCTTCCGTTGCTGATGGAAAGGCGCCGACAATCCGTGCTCCTTGTTCTATATACAGATGTATATGACTGGCCAAACGTATGGAATAGCACGCGTATTCTCCCGCAGGGAAATAAACGGTTCCTCCCCCCTGGGAGGCAGCTTCCTCAATGGCCCGGTTTATGGCGGGGCTATCAATGGTAGTACCGTCGGCTTTCGCTCCGTAATCTTTTACATTATAGATCTTTGCCTGTGCTGTCCATGTGCTGAGGCATAAAAGGAAGAGTATGAGTTGTTTCATGGTCTGTCTTTGCTTTTACTGAATGGGCATTAGTTTGAATTTACGTAAATAAGATGCATTGCCATACATGGTATGCTCATCGGATAAATTCCAGAATCCGTCTTTAGAGGCAGGGTGGGCATCCCAATCAATTACCGCCCAGCATAGTCCGATTTCATTTCCTTCCTTTAATAAAGTAGGGCGAGATAGTTCGGGACCGTCGGCATCCGCATGGTCAAAGGGGGTGATATAGAATTCCAATACCAGCTTACCCGCTTCTCCCTCCTTGAAAGAGTACTGATAGGCATAATCAGCGTATGGCTTTTGTTTCAGCCATACCTGAGGACCCCATAACATACACCAGTCATTGCCATGGGCAGGCGTGAAGATGTGATAGTTCTGGGCATGGCATCCGTGAAATTTGAACCAAGCCTGCCACACATCTTTGGGAGCTGTGGGATGAAAACGGTCGATGAACGGCCCCCCTGAACAATCGCCATCCACCACTACTTCAAAAATATCCGTGTTCAAGGAGTTCTCACTGAACCGCCAATAATTATCGTATGCTTCATATAGAAAATACAACTTCTGAGTTTTTGCACACCAACCTACTTTGACACTGACTTTCAATGTGGTAGTGTCCGGCTGTGCATGTTTTCCCTCGTCTTCCTTTAAAGCTGCTTCCGTTATCTTATAATCAGCCGGAACGCAATCCCAGTCGTGGGTATTGCCATCTATGGCAGGAACCTTATCTGCCGGAAACTGGTACAACTTGAATTCCTGTGCCTGGGCGGACAGGCATAGGAAAAGGAAGAACAGGTATGGATACAATCGTTTCATTTTGATCGGGTTTTATGTTCTTTCCCGAATAGTCCGGGTAGCATGAAATAATTATAATCTGCTCGTTGGTAGAAACAAAAGTAGAGCTTTTCTTGCGGTTTCCACGGGCATAGGGCAGAGATGACGGGGGCATCTGTCTTTTTACCGGAGTTGAATAAAGCAAGCGGGGATGCTTGTTTATGTCCGTCGGACAGACGAATATCGGAACCGATGGGAGATACCCCATGAACCGTTCTCAGTTTCATGCTTTCACCATAATAGGTAGTAAAAGCGTTTCCTTCTATACTGAATACATTATGGAAGCAGGAGGCTACCGGAATACTGTTGTCTGTTACGGCAGGGGCGTCTGCACCGTCGCATGCACCGAAAGCCCAGCAAAGTTTGAGCTCTTCAGGTAATCGCTCACCCGAAACCTCCATGATAAAACCATTACTATCCGTCAATGGACATACAATCAGCTTTATTTCACCTTCTTTCCATAATTTATCTTTAATGGTATAAGCCTGTCCCTTTTTCTTAACACTGCATTGGTCCAGCCAGCAACTTTCATTGCCGCAAACCACTCCCAGACGGAAAGTTCCCGCACCTTTGGATAAACGGAAGGGAAGAGTCTGGGCGTTGTTGCCAAAGACAGACAACAGCATACAGAGAAAGAACGGAAGTAGCCGCCGGCTATAATTCCATGTTGTTTTCATAGCTGATATTGATTTGTGCGTTCTTATTGTTTTTTTCTTCCACACGACTGCCGTCTTCTACTTGTAACCGGACATCTTCCAGGTGGAAGTCTTCGGTAAAGATAATGCTTCCTGCTTTATTTACCTTGGCTTTTATGCCGGAAATATGGAAATTCTGCAAAGGCAGTTCCTCATTCCAGCCGGCAGCGGTGATAAAGGTTTGTACATTAGTAGCTTTTACATCGCTGAGCCATACATTACGGAAATGCGGATATCCTTTTTCTTTAGGTGTGACAGGAGTCAGCATAACCTTCCAATGTTCGGGAATTTCCTTACCTTCATATTCAGCCGGTAAGGTAGAATAGCTATAGCTGGGGTTCCAGTTCAGGTCCGCTGCCAGTACATGGCGGACATGGTCTGCTGTCACTTGGGTCATGTAGATATTTTCTACGGTTCCACCGCGGTTCATGGCAGATTTCAGACGGAGGGTGGAAGAGGTTCCGTATGCTTGGAGGTTATAGCCCAATACATTTCGGATGCAGCCTGAAGTTTCGCTGCCGCAGGTAATCAGTCCCGCACCTTTACGTGCAATGCATCCACGAACAATGATATTTTCAGTGGGGCGGTTTACGCGCAGACCGTCGGCATCCCGTCCGGCTTTCAGACAGATATTGTCATCGTTGCAATCTACTTCGCAGTTTTCAATCAGGATATTGGTGCTGGAATCAATGTCAATACCATCCGTACTGGGACCATGCCCCCCTACGTTATTATTGATTTTCAGTCCGTTCAAGGTACATTGGTCGGAATACAGCACTTGGCAACCCCAAAATCCGGTACGCATCAAGGTAAAGTCTTTCAGTGTTATATGGCGGCTGTTCGAGATGAGCATACCTCTTACACGTTTGCAGTCGTAGTCCACAATCCACCGCAGTTTGCGTTTCTCGTAATCCTTCCGCATGGTCCAATATTTATCCCAGAATATTTTTCCACGACAATCCAACGTACCTGCTCCGCTGATAGCTGCGTTTTCCGCATCCAGAATATTGATGACTGCCGAGGGCCATACCATTTCGATACCTGCCACGCGGGAGCGCATTTCGGGGTATAAATCAATATTCTCACTGGCTATCAGCGTCGTACCTTGGTTGAGGTGGAGGTTTACATTACTTTTCAGGTAGATGGCACCAATCCGGTAGTATCCCGGGGCTACTTCCACTGTTCCCCCTCCGGAACGGTGGCATTCGTCAATGGCTTTCTGCAGGGCGGCAGTGCTTAACCGGGTGCTGTCATTTTTCAATCCATAATCGGCTGCTTGGAATATTTTTCCCTTCGGATAGGTTTTGGCTCCTACTTGGGCAGTCCACGAAAGGTCAGGAGTTCCCATCCCTTCTCCCCATTGGAATCCGGGGAGGGATTGGGCATTGGTAAAGAGGGTACCTAAGGTAAATGATAGGGTTAATAATAATGTTTTGTTGTTCATTTGTTCCTACTTTTAAATTAATTGCCGTCCGGCTTTTCAATTTCTGTAAACGGGCTGTCATTCCATTTGAAACTGTCCAAAGCATCCGGATGTGCAGGGTTGTAACCGGAATAGTCGCTGCGCAAATAGTTAGAGATAGGTAATCCCGCTTTCTTTATCCCTTCAATGATACATTTGGAGATTTGATAAGCTCCGTAAGGATTGAAGTGGGTATTATCTGCCAATACCCTGTTTTGTCCCGGATAGGTTCCGGCAGGATAATGTACGAATGCCTTTTTGGAAGGTTCCACTCCCATTGCTTCATAGAGGGTACGGGTCATTTCGTTGAGATCGATCAAAGGAACGTTTTCTTTGGCAGCCAACCAGCGCATTGCTTCGGGATAATCTTCGTGAGTATCTCTGATTTTCCCGTTTTCATCGAAACTGCGGCGTTGTGTCGGGGTTACCAGTACAGGATAGGCTCCTCGTGCCCTTGCCTCATCAATGAATGTTTTCAAGCTGGTCATAAATGAATAATAAGCTCCTTTACCGGGACCTTTTTGCTTTTGGTCGTTGTGACCGAATTCCATAAAAATATAATCTCCGGGTTTCATTTGTGTCAATGCCTTTTTCAGTCGTCCTGCACCGATAAAAGTATTGGCGCTTTCGCCGGATTCTGCATAATTGGCAAAACAAATGCTGTCATTGAAGAAGCGGGGAATCATTTGTCCCCAGCTTGCCCAAGGTTCATTGTCCTGGTCTACTACCGTGGAGTTACCGCATAGGAATACGGTGGGTACATTATTTACTTTCTCAATAATCAGTTCGGACAATTGGGGTGCATCCCCGTTGAATTCCAAAGTTAGTTTGTCATCCCAGTTCAATTTTTGGCGTTCACGCGGTTTGATGCGCACATTTTCTTTTTCCGAAATATGTGTGTTGCGCTTGTTGATCACGAATGTACAAGATTTTAACTCCCCTTTTTTTGTCTTCACATTTTCGAAGAAAAGGCGGCGTGATTCTCCTCGCACTGTTGTTTCTCCGGCAGCGCGTTTGTTTCCTATCACGGCTGTGACATGGTAGTTTCCATCGGGAACCGTAACAGAGAAAAAGAATGGAGCTGTACTTTTACCTTCCGGAGAGGGCTGTCTGTCATATCCGTATCCCTTTTCCTCCGAGTATCTGTCGGCGGGAGTTATTTTGGTATAACCGTCTTTCGTTTTTTTACCTGTGGTAAAATCGAATTTGTAAGTTTGTGCTTCGACTCCTAATGTCGCTAAAAGTCCAAGAGCTAATAGGGCTATCTGTTTCATGATTGATATAGATTGTTATTAATTGATTTTCGGTTTTAGTTCATCCGGAGAGTCATTGGTATAAGATTTGATATCACCGGCTGTTTTTGTGAACAACTCACTGATTTGTTGAGGCGTTACAGTAAATTGCGGACGGAACTGGTCCGAATTCATATAATCCAAAATGGCTTTATGCATCTGACGGGCTACAATGCGTTTCTCTGGCTGGGAGGTAATGTCCATGCTTGTCATGAGCACTTTCCCATTTAATACATTGGCTTCGAATAACATACCTATCTTGCGGCTTATAAACCAAGTGTCGATGCTTTGAACCGTAGGTTGGAAAGCGGGTGGAAAGTGGGTGAATTGCATCACTTGAGTACGATTCAGCAGTTCCCACCATTGCAAATTGCTGTGATATTCTGTCGGAAACTGACGGAATAACGGGTGTTTGGGGTTCACTAAGATACCTGTGGTATGAGGAGGACGCATTTTGAACCAGGAGGTGTTCCAGAATACAGGAGTGAATTGCTGGACCACTTCTTTACCATAACTCACTTTGCCCGCAGCTGTAATAAGCACATTTCCACCATTCTGAAGAATTTCCAGGGCTTTCGAATCCAAGGTGTCGGTAGTGTATACTTTTCCTTCGGCTATTGTCACTTGGGCGGGATAAACCCAGAAATTCCAGTCATTTACAGCTTCTGTTCCCGTAATGCGTATTTCCAGATTCAGCTTTTTAGCCTCTTGGATATCAGTAAGCGGAAACTCAAGGCTACCTGTGCGATTTAAATTTCCGACAGGAATGTCTTGTGTTGCCAATGTGCCTTGCGCATATACTTTGCCATAGTCGTCTTTTAACGTATATACAATTTCTGCTTGTTTTAATGCCTCGGCACCAAAATGAGCGATTTCAATATCCGCCTTTAAAATTTCCTTGTTATTATATACAAATTTATCTGTACGCATCAGTGGAACTGTAGGTGAGCAGAAACGTCTCCATTCTGCGGAGTTGATATATCCTTTTTCTTCAAAGAAAACATCGAGAACACCTACCAGTGCAGTTCCCTGACCCGAATAATCGTTCAGTGCCAATAATTGGAAACCGGCATAATCGGGCGTGCGGAGTGTCTTTTCTATTTCATATTTGTAACAAAGGGCTTGCAACTTTCCGCTGGCCATCATAAATAGATGGGCTTGGTCGCTCATGTGGTTGTCAGCCAGAATGTCTTTGAAAATCTCGAAGTTCTTGCTTTATTGACGCCTGTATATTTACGTATTTCATTGAAATTGGGGAAAGCGCACCATTGACCTGTTTCATGGGATACGTAGGGCTGTCTCACGGTGTCAAGATGATTTTGGAAACGATAGTCGTCTTGGGTGGACGGTTGTTTCTTGGACCAGGTCAGGCCACGTGCCCCAGCCTTTACATGATATTGGTTGCGAGGTTGCCATTGCCATCCGTTGCCTACCGATGCTCCGGTATATACATGTCTGGGATCCTTCTTTTCCCAATATTCTACGAACTTGGTCACCCATTCTACCCAGCGTCCGCTAGGTTCGTTTCCGCATGCCAACATGCAATAAGAAGCATAGTTGCCATATTCTTTGGTTAATGCGATGGTTTCGTCCATCAGATATTTGTCAATAGGTTGTCCCAAACCTAATTTAGGACCATGATTGGGCCAGCTCGGACCTTCGGGTTGCAGATAGAATCCTACCCGGTCGGCAGCCATAAAAGCGGCTTCGGGAGGACAGAATGAATGGAAACGCATGTGATTCAGTCCATAACTGCGACAGATACGGAATACCCGTTCCCAACTTTCTACATCCATCGGAGCGTAACCGGTCAACGGGAAGTCACAGTTTTCAACTGTTCCGCGAAGCTGGGTTTTGCGCCCGTTTACATAAAACCATTTACCTTTGATTTCAAATCGGCGCATACCGAATTGTATTTCCTTTATCTCAGTTTTTTCCCATTGGTGACTTCTGCTTTCAGTTTGTACAGGGCCGGATGAAATTCATCCCATAGCAGCATATCATTCCCCATAGGTAATACCATTTCTGTTTCCGTCACTCCTTTGTTGAGTTTGATTTCTTGTTGTATGGCGGGAACTATATGCTTTTTATCCGTATTGAAGCTCTCTGCTGATAATTTTACTTTTGCAGTGCCTGTACCTTTGATGACGACTTTGACACGTGCCAGTTTTTGTTCTGGTTCCGGATATATTTGAATATCATCGAAATATGTTTTCGGAGTCGTTTGCAGACAGATGCGTCCTACAATGCCGTTCCAGTTTCCTTGGGTCTGGTCGGTTATGCTGTGCGAATCCGGTCCGACATTGATTTCTTTGATACGATTATCCACCCGGATAGTGATAGTACATTTTCCGGGACGGACATAATGGGTTATATCATATTGATGGGGAACACAAAGACTATTCTGCATTCCTGTCTTTTGTCCGTTCACCCATACGGTTGTTTCTATATGGGGACGTTCCAGGAACAACAAAATACGTTCACCTTTCCAGTCGGCAGGTATATTCACCTCTTTCTGATACCAAGCAGCTCCTACATAATGTTTGTCGGGAGTCAGAAAGAATGGAAATTTAATATTACCTTCTTTACGGTATTTTTCCATGTATGGATTATAATAGTAGGAACTGTCATAGAGACTGCCTGTCCATTGGGTCTTTGCGGTAACCTCATCACCTTTCAGTTTCTCGGGCATGGAACCGGGCAGGTTGATGAAGTCATTCAAAGTGTGGCTGAACCATTTTTCTTTTTCTCCATTATCCTGACGGTCTATACTGAATGACCATTTTCCGGATAAGTCAATAATTTTTTGTGCGCTTAACGAGAAGCACATCCATACTAGGCAGATTGTCAATAACGTTTTTTTTTTTTTCATAGTATCTTTTTACTTTGAATTTGATGTTGCTAAATTAAGGTCTTTTCATCTGCATGTAAATAGAAAGAAGTACATATAGATGGAAATTCGTATAAAATAGGGGTAATGTGCGATATATTTGTACGATTTTACATGGATATGCCTTGTATGTGCAGAAAAAAGTCCAAATCTCTTTTTATCTTTGTATACTCACAATTAAATCATTGTATACATGAAAAAACGATTATTCAGTTTGCTCTGCTTGTTAGGAACGGTTGCCGGATTATTTGCCGGTGATACGGCTTATTTGTTCTCTTATTTCATTAATGACAGTCGGGACGGTCTTCATTTGGCTTATAGTTTGGATGGGCTGACATGGACTCCTCTGAATCATGGAAAATCTTTCTTGATACCCACGGTCGGGAAGGATCGTCTGATGCGTGACCCTAGTATTTGTCAGGCGCCGGACGGAACTTTTCACATGGTGTGGACTTCCAGTTGGACAGACCGGATTATAGGTTACGCCTCTTCTCCCGATTTAATCCATTGGAGTGAGCAGCGTTCTATTCCGGTAATGATGCATGAGCCTGCTGCACATAATTGCTGGGCACCTGAATTGTTTTATGATGAACCTTCGCAAACTTATTATATTTTTTGGGCAACGACCATTCCCGGACGTCATAAGGAAGTGCCGGTCATTGAGAGTGAGAAAGGGCTGAACCATCGTATTTACTATGTTACGACGAAGGATTTTAATACATTTTCTGAAACCAAACTGTTCTTTAATCCCGATTTCAGTGTGATTGATGCAGCTATTGTACGCGATCCGGTGATGAAAGACTTGATTATGGTGGTGAAGAATGAAAACTCGTTGCCGGCAGAGAAGAATTTGAGAATAACACGGACAACACGGATAGAGGATGGATTTCCTACTACCGTTTCTCCTTCCATTACAGGAAATTATTGGTGTGAGGGACCTGCGCCGCTTTTTGTAGATGATGCTCTTTATGTCTATTTTGATAAATACCGTAATCATCAATATGGAGCTGTTTGCAGTCGTGATCATGGAAAGACATGGGAAGATGTGTCCGACCGTGTATCTTTTCCAAAAGGAACCCGTCACGGAACTGCTTTTACCGTAGAGAAGGCTGTACTTGATAAATTGCTTCGTATCCATCACTTCAATCCTCTTATTCCGGATAATATCGCTGATCCTTCTTTATCCAAATTTGGTGATACTTATTATCTTTATGGTACTACTGATATTGATAAAGGATTGTCACAAGCAGGGACTCCTGTGGTATGGAAATCTAAAGATTTTGTAAACTGGAGTTTTGACGGATCACATATTGTGGGATTCGATTGGCATAAAGGACATGAATATGTCAATGCCAAAGGAGAGAAAAAAGACGGGATATTTTCGTTATTGGGCACCTGGAAGAGTAGTGGAGAAGAATGGTGAATATTATCTTTATACCACTTTTGTAAAACCGGATGAGAATGCACGTACCTATGTGCTGAAGTCCGACCGTCCCGAAGGTCCTTTCCTTTTTGCCGGACGTAATTCTATATCTTCTCATTCTTTGGATGGGTTTGATCAATCTTGTATTGCTCCGGATATAGATGGGGAACCTTTTGTGGATGATGATGGAACTGCTTATTTATTCTGGCGCCGCCGGATGGCTGCCCGTATGACTGACGATTGGCAGCATTTAACCGGTGATACTGTTGTGATGAGTACGGCTCGTCAAGGGTATTCGGAAGGGCCGGTTATGTTTAAACGTAAAGGTATTTATTATTACATCTATACTTTGAGAGGGAATCAGAATTATGTAAATGCTTACATGATGAGCCGGCCAGTCCCCTTGTTCGGGCTTTGAAAAGCCCGAAGGCAATGATATTTTTCTTTTTTCATCCATTGCCGATAATGTTGGGGGCCGGGACATGGGAATGTATTTTATAATGAAGAAACAGACGATTATATTTTCGTATATCTGGAGTACGGTGACGGAGGAACTACCCGCCAAGTATATGCCAATCAGATGGAATTTAATGAGGATGGCACTATAAAGACACTTGTTCCTGATGAAAAGGGAGTTGGTTACTTGGCTGTCAGCCAGGAACAGCGCGAAAATAAGGCGCTGAAAGCTTCTTTCAGTGCATCCAGCGTACGTTCTCCCCGTACTTCTAAGGTTGAAATAGAAACTCAGCCTAATTGTCCTTTGGCTGATAAAACTTCGCTTGTCAAGGTGGAACGCACACATATATATCACCCTGGAAATGCAGGCGACCGGTCTAATGGAACACGCTGGATGGCAGAAACAAATGATGATCATCCTTGGCTGATGGTGGATTTGGGTGAAGCCATGCAGGTAACGGAGTGTCAATTTGCCTTTGTACACCCTGCTGAAGGCCATGCCTGGCATCTCGAAAAATCCAATGATGGTACTAATTGGCAACCTTGTGCCGGAGTAAAAGAGGTGAAGGCATGTTCACCTCATGTGGTAACGGTGGGAGATAAAGTACGTTATTTGCGTTTGCACATAGATAAAGGTGCAGCCGGATTATGGGAATGGAAAATCTATTAAATTACTATTTTATCATGAAAAAACGATTTGTGACCGTTCTTTTGGCTTGTTCTTTGGCCGGAGGACTTTTTTGCACAACAGCCTTGGTTTAAAGACAAGGATTTGACCTTGACCGGTGCTTATTATTATCCTGAGCATTGGGATGAGAGTCAATGGGAGAGAGATTTTAAACAGATGCACGATTTGGGTTTTGAATTCACCCATTTCGCGGAATTTGCTTGGGCGCAATTGGAACCGGAAGAGGGAAAATATGATTTTGCCTGGTTGGATAAAGCGGTGGCTTTGGCTGCCAAATATGATTTGAAAGTCATTATGTGTACTTCTACGGCAACTCCACCGGTATGGCTGAGCCGTAAATACCCTGAAATTTTGATTAAAAATGAAAATGGTACCGTGCTTGATCACGGAGCACGTCAACATGCTTCTTTTGCTTCTCCCGTTTATAGAGAACTGGCTTATAAAATGATAGAGAAGTTAGCTCAGCATTATGGAAATGATTCCAGAATAATCGGCTGGCAGCTCGATAATGAGCCGGCCGTACAATTTGATTATAATCCGAAAGCCGAACTGGCTTTCCGGGATTTTTTACGTGAAAAATATCATCATGACATTAAAGCATTGAATGATGCCTGGGGAACGGCTTTTTGGAGTGAGGTTTATTCTTCTTTTGATGAAATAACTCTTCCTAAAACTGCCCAGATGTTTATGAATCATCATCAGATTTTGGATTACCGCCGTTTTGCTGCCAGTCAGACAAACGACTTTTTGAATGAACAATGTTTGTTGATTAAAAAATATGCAAAGAACCAATGGGTGACTACTAACTATATTCCTAATTATGAGGAAGGACATATAGGTGGCAGCCCTGCACTTGATTTTCAAAGTTATACTCGCTATATGGTGTATGGAGACAATGAAGGGATCGGCCGTCGCGGATATCGAGTGGGAAATCCGTTGCGTATTGCTTTTGCCAATGACTTTTTCAGACCCATACAAGGTACTTATGGAGTAATGGAACTTCAGCCAGGGCAGGTGAATTGGGGGAGTATCAATCCTCAACCGCTGCCTGGAGCTATCCGTTTATGGATGTGGAGCGTATTTGCCGGTGGAGGCGACTTTATCTGTACTTATCGTTATCGCCAGCCTCTGTATGGCACGGAACAATATCACTACGGCATTGTAGGTACAGACGGAACAACGGTGACTCCCGGTGGACGTGAATATGAGCAGTTCATGAAAGAAATCAGACAGCTGCGGGGACAGGTTGCTGCTCGTGAGGTGAAACCGGCCGATTATTTGGCGCGTCGTACTGCCATTCTTTTTAATCATGAAAATTCATGGAGCATTGAGCGCCAGAAGCAAAATCGTACATGGAATACATTAGGGCATATTGAGAAATATTATCGCACGTTGAAATCTTTTGGCGCGCCCGTAGATTTTATCAATGAAAGCAAGGAGTTCTCCTCTTATCCTGTGATCATAGCTCCGGCTTATCAATTGGCTGACAAGGCATTGGTAGACAGATGGACTGATTATGTAAAGAAGGGTGGTAATTTGGTCTTAACTTGCCGTACAGCCCAAAAAGACCGCCATGGACGTTTACCCGAAGCTCCTTTCGGTTCCATGATAAATGAACTGACCGGTAATGAAATGGAGTTTTATGATTTATTACTTCCTGAAGAACCGGGCAAATTACGGATGGATGGAAAAGAATATACGTGGAATACTTGGGGAGAGATATTGAAACCGGGTAAGGATTCACAAGTATGGGCTACTTATACACAGGAATTTTATGAAGGAAAACCGGCAGTCACTACTCGTAAGTTGGGAAAAGGTACTGTTACTTACGTGGGAGTGGATAGTACGGACGGATTATTGGAGAAAGATATTTTGAAGAAACTATATGCGCAATTGAATATTCCTGTGATGGATTTACCATACGGTGTTACTTTAGAGTACCGCAATGGTATGGGGATTGTACTGAATTATACAGATAAACCTTATAAGTTCGTACTTCCTTCGGGAGCCAAAGTGCTGATAGGAGAGCCGGTGATTCCTACAGCAGGAGTATTGGTATTTTCTATTACTGATTGAAAACGTATGATTGATAGAACAAAAAGGAGCGGCTTCACAGTCGCTCCTTTTTACTTAACCTAAATCTAACCTTTAAATCATAGTCTATGAAAAATCGATTCACTAACCAATCATATTATTAATTTAATTTGTAAACCTCACTTCCGGCGAGCAGGAAACACCCTACTCCAAAATCTTCAAAATCGGGTACTTTATCGTATGTGACAGGTTGACTGTCTTTCGGTTCTTTTCCGGTTCCTTGTACAAGTCCTAGGAAGCCGTTAGGGTGAACGGCATCCTTCACCATAGCATTCCATGCTTTCAACAAGACTGGCAGGTATTCTTTTCTGTCCAACAGTCCGTTACGTCATCTTTATATTTATTGATAATCCAGGCAATGATATCCGTTCCGCCGGTACTTCCATTATTGCAGAAAACAATGCCAATACCAAATCCCAGCAAGCCGGCACCTACTACACAAGCCATGAATTCTTG
>OKWC01000011.1_pt1 | contig 29069 bp, 18 predicted proteins | sample 1606971 | NCBI WGS metagenome assembly OKWC01 (sample SAMN04414076, study PRJEB24778) | human gut metagenome | material: faecal | host: Homo sapiens
CAAACGAAGCACGCGAAGCGGTAGCCGCCCCTTCTCCCGTATTCCGGTATTCAGCATAGAATACGGTTTCCTCATTTCCTTTTTTGCCCCAGTTGTTCCAACCCACCGGAAGAATATGCTTTCCCAAATCACAATGAATATAAACAGCCTGTGCATAAGGACGCCAAGGACGGGACAAATACACCTTCTGAGCCTCAGCCACACCCGTCAATTTACAGCCTATAAAAACATAGCCATATTTTTGCCTTGATCTGTAGAAGGAGCGGTAACATACCCATCACCCAAACTATGGATGGTGCAATCCTTAAACAATGCCGTAGACCAGCCAAAAATAAAATCCACCGTACCCTCTATATAACAATGGTCATAAAACTGACGACTGTCTTTGCCATAAGTGTACAAAGTATCCTGATTTCCCAAAAAACGACAGTTTTTGAAATAAGCGCGATCTCCACTAACAAAACAGGCCACTGCCTGCCCCACTCTGCCGGCACTATTCTCGAAAGTGATATTCTCAGCATAGAAATCGGGAGCATAGATATAACAGGTTGATGAACCGGAGGTAGACATTTCTTCTCCGAAATAGTTCTTTTTAGCAGCAAAATCATCATTTGTCAGAATTGCTCCATCCTCACCTATCAAAGAAACACTAATCTTGCTTTCAGGAATAACCACTTTTTCTTTATATACCCCTTTACGGACTAGAATAGTAGTGCGTCCTGCTTTACGAAAATCGGGGACAGCATGAATCGCTTCCTGAATGGTAAAGAAATCACCACTGCCATCTTTTGCCACTACAAAATCATAATGACGTACAAAAGGCGCCAATGTAGGAACCTCTTTAGCTATAGCATCCACCGTCAAACCAGCAATAGTACGCGCCCCATATACATTCAGGTGCGTATTATCCTCACGCCCTTTCGGACAAGCTGCACACACACCTTCAGGAATCCACATGAACAATTTTTTTGAAGCCTCCGGCCCCATCTCCTGCACCAAATCATGCGTTATCTTGTTCATATCCACAAAAGGCACATCCAACTCTTTTGCCACGTTACGCGGAGACTCCAAATATTTTCCATGAGTATCAATCAACACTTCTCCATCTTGAGAAGCACTCCCCTTTGACAAATCCTTGCGCACATCATCTTCGGCTACCGCATTTTTATTATTCCGGAAATTACGACGGACAATGGCATTGAACAACACGGGAATTCCCCCTTTAGCACGTGTTTCTTTTACAAAGCGGCGTAGATTGGCATCAAAAGTAGATCCGGGATCAGTATGACGTTTCTCATCGGCCTTCTCATCATTATGCCCAAACTGAATAAAAACATAATCACCCGGCTTTACTTTATTAATTACTACCTCCCACAATCCTTCATCAATAAAACTTTTAGAACTCCGACCATTTCTAGCATGGTTTCCACACGAATATTCTCACTGAAATATCCTCCCAGCACATGGCCCCATCCACGTTCCTGATTACCTCCCTCTAAGGGTTTGTTGGCCATAGTCGAGTCACCTATCATAAAGATAGTAATTGTGCGGTCTGCCGTAAAAGCAGAAAACAATAACAAGGCAACAAATGCCATCAACATCTTAATTTTCATCGCTTTCTATTTTAAATTTTGATTAAAGAACTCAAGTATATCATCCTGTATCTCCTTACTGCAAAAATGGGGCAAATCATAGAACTTGGTGGTCAACAGATTTTCTACCGATTGACTCTTCCATACATCCTGCATGGTAGAGAAAGCGCTTTCAACGCCCTTTACAGGAAAAAGTTTGTCCCGCAAGCCATTGATGAACAACATCGGTTTGGGACAGGCGATAGATGCCACATGAGGATAATCCATCCAATTCCGTATTCCGGGAATAATCATGGAATAAGCAGACCCACCTTTGTTCTGATTATTGGTAAGTGTCATTAAGCTATCTGTAGTATTCATCCAGCACACAGCAGCGCCTGCCTTCACCACATCTGTAGCGGCACTGACCATCCAGGCACGATGTGCTCCCATGGAAAATCCCATAGTACCTATCTTTTCCTTATGAACCATGGGCAATGAGGCCAGAAATTCCGCGCTACGAATATCATCCCAGGCTATCAAGGCTCCCCAAGACATTCCCATCTGTAACATATTGGCCGCCAACGCTTGCTGTGAGTCATAGCGTACCTCCTTCCTTACGTCCCCGTTCCCCCCAAAACAAGGCATCCACAGCAAGCACTACATATCCGTGACTTGCCAGATAATCACCTACATACTGTTTGTCATAACATTTTTCCGCCCAATCGTCCGCATCGGCCAGTACAGATGCTTCCACACCGAACGGACGCACCATCTTCTCTTTCCCTATCGAAAAATGCGCACCGTGATCGTGAAGCAGCAATACTGCCGGGAACGGGCCATTCCCGTCAGGAACCAACAGATAAGCAGGAACACGAGAATATTCCGAAACACTGAACAAAATCTTCTCCGCCCTATATCCATTCCGTTGCTCGGTATCTATCACTTCTTTATCAAAAGCCGCCACAGGAGGAGCGGGTTGCATACAATCCAACAAAACTTTTCTAGCCCCCTCACGCCATTTTTCGAAATTCCGGATAGAAGAGTTCCTCCATGCCATAGGATAAGTCAGACTTTCCTTCAGTTTCTGATAAAACAACGGCATATCATTCTGCGTTTCATAACGCATAGAAACGGTTTCCGCCTTTTCTTGAGCAGAAACCGTCAGACCTATCCCGAACAACAATAAACAAATTACTGTTTTCTTCATAAACCTATACCTAACAAACTTTATTTTTCAAGGTAACTGATTAATTTCATCATATTGTCAATATACTCTCCTACAGAGATACATAATTCTCCGGTGGTACACGGATAAGGCGATGTATCGTGCTCGTCTCCTACAAAAGTAGTTGTATATTTCGTCTCTTCACTAGGACCTGAAACTGTATATGGCTTATACGGATTCGAGGTTGACTTTAAAGGAGAGAGCCAACAACCGTCCTTAGTCAGTGACTTCACCAATCCCCGGGCAACTTCTTCCGTTGCTTTTCCACGTAAACGAGTATAATATTTAGGTAGGGGAACCAATTGATCCTGCAAGAAAGGTGAATTCTTTGCCAACTCGGATACCGGGATTTTCTTCACCTCCTCATAACGACGACGCAGTTCACTCGGATTCACAAAAGTAGCCGAATTATAATGGCCTATCGTATTTTCTATATTCTGATCAATATAATAAGTACCGTTTTTCACATTACTTCCCTTACGATGAACATACAGTGGCTTACCTGTATCAGGATCAACAAAACGAGGTACCAGAATAGCTTCCGGATTATTTGACTGACGCTTCCATTTCTTCACATCCGATTCCGGCAATTTCATTGATTCCAGAAAATGAATGGCAGCAGGAATACCCGACAGGAAACGAGTATCAGCTGTAAGTTTATAGTATTCCATCATTAAATTGATCAGACGGACAGTGGTACCGGTGTTCACACTGCGCGGTTCATAAGAACGGGCATGAGCCGGCTTCAAATCATCCACCGTGTATTGATCCGCCCAACCGGCATAAGGCTCCCCTTGTTGAAGAGAAATCATCAAGTACATGGCACGCATAATGGGTTCTTTCACCCCTTGCAGCCCCATCGCCTGATAACATTGAATCAAAAATTCGGTTGCATCAGGAATCACATCATCATTCAAAGTGATGAACGACGAATAATCTTTCTTACCCTGGAAAGGATGATCATGCATCAATGGATAACGCTGGGGCCATCCACCTACCGGATATTGACTTTTCAAGACAAAATCAATGGTTTTTTCCAAAGCCGGGCGGAAAGCAGCATCATTTTTCTCCACATACATACGAAGCAGGAACTTGGCAGCCTCCATAGTGCCCGCATCATCGTAAGTCGCATTTCCATAATAATGTTGAAATTCCTCCAGACGCCAGCCATTTTTACCAACGGTGTCATACCAGGACTTTAACGAGTTCTCTCCTGCGAAATCGAACACATAATTCCATCCGCCACATTCAAGCTGCCCCCAAATCAAGGTGTTAGCCACTTTTCTTGCAGCTTCATAATAATACTCATCCCCTGTAGCATGATAAGCATCAAGCAACAGATGACCCACAGAAGGAGTTCCCGGCGGCTGAATCCAAACCATTGTCCTCTTGGCTTCCATTTCTCCCCATGAACGGGACATATCCGGCAAATAATTCCATACGAAGCCACCATTATAACTCACCTTGTCCATCATGAACTGAGTGGCGGTTTTCATCGTATTTATAACTTGGTCATCTAATTTTTTATTAGTTTGAGCCATACCTACACAAGCAAGATTTGCCATACACAAGCAAAGGGCAATTCTTCCCCATTTCTTCTTTAATGTGCTTTTCATTGTTGTTTTAGTGTTTTGATTCAAGTTTAAATATCATTATGAAGCAAAATAAGCCATTTTTCGGGGCTTGGATTTGTAATATTTGGTCTTTTCCTCGTATATTTTAATCACGATGAACCACTCTCCCCATATTATTTATATATTTGAAGAAAAGTTTTAGTTATTCATTTTATATTAAATGCAAGATCATGAATCGTAAAGTAAGAACCGCATTGTATGCTTGTGCCCTGATGGCACCATTGATACTGCAAAGCTGCAATGCACAAAGTGAAAAAAAAGAGAGCAACAAAGAGTGCACTGAAGAAACAAACAAAAACACTGAAAAAAAGGTTATGACAACAGGTAGTGAGAACTTCATCTTTGCAGAAGGCAAAGAATGGGAACCTGCAGGCGAAGGTGTAGTGCGCCAGATCATGGGTTACAATGATGACATCATGGTCGTCAAAGTGAAATTTGAAAAGGGAGCTGTAGGAGCTGTTCATCATCACGTCCATTCACAAGTGACTTATGTGGAAAGCGGAAAGTTTGAGTTCACCATCAATGGCGTAAAGAAAATTGTATCAGCCGGCGACTGTCTGTATAAGGAACCGGATGCTGTGCATGGTTGTGTATGTCTGGAACCGGGTATGCTGATAGATTGTTTCAGCCCGATGCGTGCTGATTTCCTGGAAAAGAAATAGACAAGCCATATATTCCATCCACTGCAGGAGCAGATTGCTGTGCCCTCTGGGTATTTAATATGCTCCTACAGTGGAAATGAATTCTATTTTTTAATCTGCAAAACGAATGGAACGATTGCTTAACCTTATCAAATCCGGTAAATCATAATATTTCAAGGCACCATACAACACATTAGAATACATATCCCACTGCATAGGCCTCTCAATGTATTCCTTCCAAGTTTTCACACTATGTGTTATCTCCACACTGTTGATTCTTTCATCCAAATAAGCAGCATGAATGGCAGCTGGACCATAAATGCCATTGGCAAATACTTTGACGGAATGCCCTTTCAGAAATTCGTGTTCTGAACAAAAATCAAGCAAAGTCAGGATATCGACTACCCGTTGTCCCATAATAGGACGTCCTATATGCATACTGATCATTGCATTACGATATTCACGGTTCCAATATTTAGCATCCGTATAAAATGCAGGGTCCGTTGTTTCCCCTAATCCGCGCAAATCTGCCAACAACAAAATTTTTCCTTCCGTCAAGGCAGCAGCAAAATTTGCATATTCACTCAAATAAGTTCCTTTCCCCTCTTCCTGTAACCTTAACTCAACAGGAGAATCAGCATTCGCTCTGGACGGAATAATAAGAATACAAGGAACAGGCATCTCCCCTTCCCTTATAAGCTGAAATTTATATTGCTCATATTCACGCATAGAATCATGTCCGGTTGCCTCAATTCTTATTTTATGGTCAGGAAGACCTTTAAGACCTAACAAATCCAACATCTTTGCCTGAACAGTTTTCTTTCCTTTCGAAAGAAACGCCTCACGCTTGGAAGCCCACTCATCCAGCTGATTCACATTTTCCTGCATAATACTGAGTGCTCCAGGCATAGATACATTCACCTGTCCTCGAGTCGTACAAAGCATATCTGACAACTGGAAACGGTCTTGTGCCGCTTTCTTCACCGGAGATTGATCATCTTTCAACCAACGTTTGAACCAACTGACCAGCTTTTGCCTTTTTTCAACTCCAAGTCCATGACCGGTTTCTACTGTCAGCATATCCACCTTTTCGGGAACTCCCAATACTTTATAGCACTGTTGTAATTCAGCATATCCTTGCTGCGCCCCCCCACAAATCGACAAAATCATATTTACCGCTTAAAATCAATAAAGGCCGTGGAGCCATCATTAAAGCAAAATCAGGTACTTCCAGTTGTTCACGCCCTTCGTAGGGTATATGTTGGCAACCGTCGGAAGGACCTTGCAACTCCATAGTACGTTCTCGGGTAGAAAAGAAACTACAAATGGCCGCTACCTTTACACGGGGATCCAAACCTATATAATAAGCGGTCTGAGTGCCACCGCCGGAAGATCCATAGACTCCGATATGCTCCGGATCAATATCCTTACGGGTCAGTAAATAGTCCAAAGCCCGATGATTGTCCCAATATTCCTGTGCCGCCAAACTAGTACCAAGCAAGTTAAAGCCCGCATTCAGTAAGGTATGTTCCGTGGTAGCCCCCCGTGTCAGCGGCTTTCCTTCCCTGTCAATAAGTTGCAACCGTTCTCCCTGCCCTATGGGATCTACCACCAGTACAGCAATGCCATTGGATGCCATCAACATAGCGGCATGAGACGAAGGCCCTTTACCATTCAATCCATGTCCGCAAAGTTCCAATGTTGCCGGAACAGGAACAGTCGTGTTCTCCGGCATATAAAGATGTGCTGTGACATAGCGGCCGGGCTTGCTTTCAAAAATTATTTTCTCTATATGATAACCCGTACCTTGTACCTTCCCCACCACCTGAGCATTTAAATTCCCTTTCTCCGGAAAAGTACCTACTATTTGTTTATATCGTTCACGGCAACCCTCCAGATACTCCTGCATCCCGGCAGGAGAAGCAAACGCTTGTTGAATAGCCGACTGCCGATCAGCAAACTGCCGATGTACATCACGCATCAGATAAGAATTATAAGCGGTACTTTGACTCCAAGGTAATGCCTTGAACTCACCCTGAGCAGATACCCCAACAGTCCCCACCCATATTCCCAAACCTACACATAAAGTGCGAAAACCGATGATTTTTCTCATAGAATCAATCCTTAAGTTATTGTACCACAATTTCAATTTTCTGACGGTTATCTCCGGCTGTCTTCACATACAGACGTTTATGCTCCGTATCATAAAACCAGCCTGTATTCCGGTCTACATCTGCAACCGATGAAAGAACGGGCAACGATTTACCATTTTCTATCACAGATTGCGGAGCGTTCTGCAAATAAGCCTTCACCAGATAAGTGTGTCTGGCAGGTTTGTACTTCCCTACCGGTTTATCTGCAGTAAACGTCCAACTACCATCAGCGAGCCTGCTGGTAAAGCGGGTCAATGAACCAATCCCTTTTTGATAATCCATTGATATACCATCATCTTCATACATCTCGTAAGAAGAAATACCTGACGGATAGACATCCAATGTTATCACATCTACAGGATGCTGATCTACCCACTGCATAGCAGGTTGCATGGGAATAATAGCTCCGGCTTTTATATAGACAGGCAACACATCCAGCGGAGTAAGAAAAGACTTATATTGACGGCCCTCGTAACGCTCACCGGTTTCATAATCAAACCATTCTCCACCGGGGAAATAGACATGCTGGCTCAGTGCACCTTTGGTAGTGACAGGACAAACCATCATCCATGGCCCGAACATATATTGACGTGTCAGCTGATAGGTATTCTCATCCTGAGGATAATCCATCACTAAAGGAGTCATCATGGGACGTGCCGTTTTATAAAGCTGATAGGCATTACTATAAATATAAGGAATCAATGTATAACGCAAACTATCGTATTTGATAAAATTGGCCAAGGCCTCCGGACCATAAGTCCAAGGCTCATGATAACGGGGATGGTCCATACCGAACACCATAGCGATAGGTGAAAACATACCGAACTGTACCCAACGGGTATATAATTCCGTATCGTAAGGAGAATATTGTTCAAATCCTCCCATGCAATGAGTCCAGTTACCTACACCACTCATACCGATATTAAGTCCTGCACGTATCACCGGTTCAAACCACTGCCATTCACTCCCCCAGTCTCCGGCCCATATATAAGGATAACGCTGAATTCCCGCATAACCTTCACGGGTATGTGTCAACCCCCTCATATTATTATATTCCTGAAATTTTACGATAGGGTGCTTCCGCATAAGCCAAAGGAAAAATATTATGAAGTCCTTTCAGGTCCATCGTCCCTCCGACATCCGTCTTCACAAACTTAGCCCCGATGGAAGCTACTTTCATTACTCCATTCTCCCACCACCAATCTACCGCTTTCGGATCAAAGAAATTCACTACTCCTTCTGTCTTTGCTCCGGGATACAGCACATTTCCCTGTTCACGCGCCTTATCCAACAGATGATATTCAGGGCCATTATCTAATATGGAACGGATATGAAGCCCCACCATCTTTACATTTTGCGCATAGCAACTATCAAACATGGCTTTCGGATCTTTGAACGTATTGCGCCATTCAAAGCAACAACCGCCATTTCCGTAAGTGGTATTAAACAGTCTCCAAGTAGAATCCAGCCAAAGCAAATCAAAAGGCACTCCTTCCTCACGCAAACGTTTACATAAAGCAGGCGGGTATTTATCGGAAGTCATCTCTTCATTCTTCCAGGTTCCACCGGAATAAGTACCGACATGCAACCCCATTGCAAAACGAGGAAGCATGGGGGATTTTCCAGTCAATTCCGTATATCGGTCAATCATGGTATAAAAATCGGGACCATACATAAAATAATAGTCCAAATCACCGCCAAAAGCTTTGAACGAATAATAATCACTACTATCCCACCCCATATTCCATTCGGTAGCAAACGGAGTATGAAAGAACAAACCATATCCTTTGGTACTCATCATAAAAGGTACGGGACAATAATTGGCACGTAAAATATCTTTTCCTCCTACAGCCGGTTTTATCCCTCTTCCCAACTCTACATTCAGATAGACCTTACGCCCTCGCTGATCCATGAAATCCATACGCTCCCCAAAACCAAAGAAATGCTCATCCGGTTGTAGAACAGCTTTCGTCTTGACAGAATCCTTATAAAAACGTTGTTCCGCAAGTTCCGTATAAAGTAGTTTGCCGTTTTTATCGGAAACAGACAGACAGAACGGATTCTTGGTAGCCTCTATAATCAGTTTTCCGGTCGTAATCAACCATGCAGCACCTTTATCTTCCACTGTATAGTGTACAGGAGTAAAATCATATTTCCGAACCATCCACTGCTCATTTTCAGCGAACACGGTACCTTGAGAATGACGTACACGGAACATATCATCTGTACAAAATTCCAATTTCACATTTCCCTGAGGCAGAAGAAACAACAAATCATTTCCTGTCTTCTTAAAAGAAGCATTGGCCGCCCATAGCCCTATACAATACAGGCATAAACAAAAGCATAGGATTCGTTTTTTCATGGTATCTGTTATTTTATTTAAAATCAATCATATTGAATATCAGTTTTTTGACTACAAGTCCGGCAGCCGAATCATTAATGATGTTCCCATAGATATCCAATGTAGAGAACAAAACACTACCCTTACCCATCGGTACAATCCCCATAGCAGTTCCGATAGCCATAGGATAAGTATGATAGGCTCCGACCAGCAATTCTTCACCTTCCATCACCAATCCCATACGCTCCACCCCTGTATGTATCAATGCCTGATAAGGCCAGTTGAGAGCATTTCCGACAGGAAGTTCCTTGAAAATATCATGCGGCTTATTAAACATCACCCCGCCCAGCCAGTTGGTTCCAACAAAGAATTTGTCCTTAAACACCGCTTTACTATTAGCCGCTATAAATTCCGACCACTCATCAGCACTCTGAATAATAAAGATTTTGGTTCCATCATTTACAGCACGTTCCATTAAACGCTGTGCATCCGGCATCTTATCATTAGGAACAGCCCAATCCAGACGACAACGCGCGTTACTGCGAGGATGCCTGAAACGAATCTCTATATCGGCAGACTTGCCTCCTTCCAAATAGACTTTTCCATCGCCCAAATGCTCTTTCTTCCTGGTAATTTCATATATTTTCTTACCATTGACAAAGACTTCAATCATACTACGGTCATTACTCTGAGGAATAATCGTATATTCACCACTGACAGAGGGAAGTATTTTACCACTCCATTTAATACCATAACCATCAAGCATATACACAAAAGGACTTGGTGTAGCTCCTTCAATAGCACTCAGATTAACCACCTTGGCCACTTCATGATAAACTTCCTTCTGAAATTCCATATCCTCATAATAGACCACATCCAATCCCGGTTTGCCATCGGCAGAGCGTAACGCTTCCATCGGCACCATTGTCAATTGATCTTTCTTAGGAGGACGGGCCACCATAATCCAATCCAACTTTCCTAAATTATCCTCGTAAGCCGCAACCGCTTCTTTCGTTTTACCCTTCAAGAAATTCTGTAAAGCGTTTCCATCTTCCCAAACGGCCCCTTTGCCATCCAACATATTGGATGCCAGATTTACAGACAATATATCATCATACCCAGTTGTAACAACGGAATTTTCCTTACATAGTTTTGCTTGAATTCTACAAAGTCCTCCAGCTGCAGGAACAGGTATTTTTACATCTTTCACCAACAACTGACCATAAACCTCACCTCCGGCGGCTTCTGTTTCATAAGTCCCTACCTCCGTTATATTTCCTTGAGAGTCCGTCACCGAGATTTTCAATTGATGTTTTCCCCGGACATTCTTCTCATTAATCAGATAAAAGTCAACGGTCACCTCTCCCCCTGCGGCAGCAACCTGTTGCCTGGTCTTTACCGCTACATACAAAGGCTGATTATAACGAGCTATAATAGCCGGATCCGATTTGGGATAACGAAAACAATCGACAATTCCCGAATAATTCTCCGTCAATTCCGATTCCCATCCATTAACAACGTATGCATCCGTCAAATTATTCATTCTGGCCGATTCTATTTTACGTCCCTGATGTTCATAAGACACCGTTCCCATAGCCACACATAAATCATCTACGGTAGGATAAACTGTCCTTAGCTGTTTAGCATCCAGAAATTCATTAAATTCATCATACCAACGTAAAAACTCTCTACCATCCCATCCTTTATAGCTATATTTTTCCAAATCTTCTTTATTCTTTTCCAAACGAGGAGGTGATGATAAAGCCCCTTCCTCACCAAAGAATACAATTTCACGCTTATTCTTTGTATCATTATAATAATCTTCAGGGCCTTTGTACAAACCTTCATTCCAAACAGCAGGTCCTCCGGCACGATGATAATCATACCAGCCACTCCAATACACTTTTTCATCGTAAGGACGAATATGAATTTTAGCCTGATCTTCTATATCATCCCCCTTTGCCCAAGCCGAGGTACGAAGAATCAGCCGGGAAGGATCCAGTACACGCATATCCTTCATCGCTTGAATTTCCAATGCCAACTTTTCAGGAGCAGCATTTCCAGATTCATTCATCATATTGTAGATAACCAGACAGGGATGACTGCGATCCCTCTTTACCATACGGACGACCTTTTCATGCAAAACAGCATTCATAAACGGCTGTCTCACATCCAGACGGAAGCCGCCAGGCTCTTCAAAATAGAGCAGTCCCAACTCATCAGCATAATTCATTACGTCAGTATTACCGATAAAACGATGAAAATTCAACATATTCAACCCTAACTCCTTAGCGATGCGAATTTGCCTTTCAGCCAATTCTTCCGATGGGAAAATACCATTGACCGGCCAAAAACTCCAACTGATGGCCGAGCGAAGCATGATACGTTTTCCGTTTAAACGAAAAACAGCATCCTCACCTATACCGGAAGCCTCGAACCAACGGAATCCAAAACGGCGGGAATCTTTATCTACCCAGTTCTTTCCTTCGGATAACTCCACCTCACATACATACAGATTAGGATCATCCACGCTCCATAATTTCGCCTCCGGAGCTGATATAGGAATCTTCAGTTCATTCATACCTTTATTTAAAGAAACACCCTTTATCTCTTTAGAATAAACTATTTTTTCTTTATTTTGCCACTCGTACACCGTTATACGAAGATCCTGCTTCGTAGTCTTTCCTTTTTCATTCTGTAATGTCAGAATAGCGTTGGCGGTGGTTATCTGAGGAGTGTTCTGCATATAAATATCCGCCACATAAACAGCATTACATACCTTCATACCAACTTTTCCTGTTATTCCTCCAAAGCCATGACCGGGAGGCAACATCTTATCTCCCCACGGAATAGTTCTGGAGTCACGCCAATCATGGTTACCACCCGCATCCGTTATACGTACAGCCAATTGTACTTGTTCTCCCGATTTTATATAAGGAGTAATATCCGTTTCGAAAGGAACATTGTCCACAATCTGATAATCCACTAATCTCTGATTAATAAAAATCTCCGCCCGTGAACGTATAGAGCCAAAATTCAAAAAGACTTTTTTGTCCTTTCTTCAACACCGGAATATCCATTGTACGACTCCACCATGTAACTCCTGTAATATCTCCTTCGGGTCCGGACTGAGTTTGAAGATATTCTTCAGCTGTTCCGGGAACCTGTACCGGAAGAGTCTGGGCAGAAGTCAATATATCCCATCCCGCTGTAGGAACAGTTGCAGGAACTTTCTGTGCCTCTTCCAATGTCAAATAAATATCCTCTGTCTGCCAAGCTGCATTTTTATCCTGCCATAAATGCCATCCTTTTCCTGACAAATCAAAAAACGGTCTCTCCTGTGCTCTCACCCCATAAAATGGACATAACAACAAAAATGCTATGGCAATAATACTCTTCTTCATAATTATCTATTACTTTCTTTTATTAAATTCAATAATAACTGTTGGCCCACTACATTAGCCCTGTTCTCGCTTTTAATACATGACTCCATGCTCTCATAGATGGTAAAACCAATATTCTGTTATAGCTAATCTCATTTATTTTATTTCATTCATATAACTATCCGGCAACCACCCTTTCAATACAAAAGCAGGATTCCGATAATTGTTAATCATCTCTGTATCTTTATCTTTTGTCAACTGGCGGGAATATGGATGACGTTTGGATACATCAACCGGATTTCCCGTCACCATATCACAAGTATTATACTCGTACATTTTAGCAGTCTTCGCTCCAATAGAACTCCAGCCTTCAGGAATTATATTTTTCACTTTACAATCTATCAAGACAAACTCTGCATCAGGGTAGGCCGAACCGTGGTTACTTTTAGTACGTCCGTAATCCGCCTGTTTACCATCCTCCGTAGAAAAAGTGCATTCAACAAATACATTACCATGATTGCCTGCCGTATTTCTTACCCATGAGAAAGGGCCGCCACCATTACGGAAATTACTTTTATAAGCAAACAAGCTGCCACGTCCTAAAATAGTATCACCACCACCATCCAACTCACAAGATTCCATATAGATTGTTCCATTCGCCTGCAATGCATCTCCTGAACCTATAATATGTACACGGTATAAAGCAATCCTTTCTCCATTAATCAACAACCCTTCTGCCTGACCTTTTAAATCTGTAGCAATGGTCATATCCTCAATGACTATATCCTTGCAATTATCAAGCATGAAAGCCGCCCGACGGGAAGGAAATGTACCGGGCCACTCATTGGTTTTCACAGTCAGCGGATGAGGATTAAAGACTTCATTATTTGCATAATGTACTTTAGTATCGGCCATTCCTGCTCCTTTAATTTTAACATTCCATTTATTTCTTGTATAGACCAATTCTTCATAATCACCGGGATTAACTAAAATCACAGTCTGCTGTTCATTAAAATCAGGAATAAAATCCAAGGCCCCCTGAACTGTATTAAAGTCCCCTTTTCCTGTAGCATCCACAATCAATGTATCTGAAAGTTCCGGCATGTCAGATTTAGTAGTGAAAGTCCACTCATCTTCTTTAGTGACTCCTTGAAAACTGCCGTCAGCTAAATTTAACACACCATTATCTATAGTCACATAGTAAGTATGCCCATATTCCAGCATATTATTGTGTAGATAAATAGTAGCTATAGAATCACGCACGATGACAGGATAAAAATGAAAGGCATCCGTAAATCCCCCTATGATAGTAAGCTGGTACACAGGAGGAGTAGGTTCCGCCGTTCCCGAAGGAGTACCCGGACGAGTATCTTTATTGGTAGGCACAACGGTACGAGTATAGTCATAAGGCACTTTTGTATAATCACATTCCGGACCATACGTACGGCTCTCCGTAGGACCAGACGGAATACTCAAATCCAAACTGTCCACCACTTGGTCAGTAACTGCGTCATAAACCCGTATCATACCGGAATCTCCTAGGACAGGAGTCTCGGAAAAAGTAAGAACCAAATGAGTGTCCGGATTGACATTTTCCGAACCGGAAGCAGGAAAAAGTGTTGCATTGACCTGCCCTGTCTGATTACACGCCATTATAAAAGGAACTGCGGCAATCATACCTAAAAACGATTTTAATGTAACCATAGATTCATCAGTATTAAATTCAAGTCTTAATCATTCTATTCCCATTCCACCTTCATATAATGCAGCATCGTTGTACTTTCACCACAACTGCCCGTATGCTGGATACCGGTGCCCCCAAAAGTGTTCGAGGCTATATCCCGCCTCCAAATCTACCGAAAGTTTCAAATTCGGATCAGTTACAGGCGCCGGAAGCGGAGTCGTTGTTGAAGCATGTGCTGTCAATTTTCCTCCTTTAGCAGTCAATGTCAGAGTACAATTTGTACGATAGCAGGTAGAAGACACCGGTTGACTGATGGCTTCAGCCACCCCGTTCTCATATTTCATCAAAATAAAATCAACCGCATTACTATACTTGGTCGTACGAATGATACGCAATGCATATCCCGTTAAAGTACGGGTATCAAACTTGATATACAAATCCAAATACTGTCCTGTAGCACTACCAAAACCTTGTCCTGCTGTTTTACTGGCATCCACATTCAATGTGATTGCCATATCTCCATAGCTGCCATCCAGTGGAGTATACAGCAAACGGGCTCCTTTCTGATCCTGCAACAAACCGGTTCCGTGAGAACCATTCATTCCAGGTCCATAAATCCAATAATCCTTATCCGGAACTACCTGCCAATCGTATGCTGCCGTATCCAAAGGCTTATATCCACCAATCGTCCAAAATCCCGGTAAAAGTTGTGGTTGATTCTTACATGGAAAGTTCTGAAAATCCGTTTCAAATATATGAGTGATATTCACTTGCCCTTTCTTTATTGGAGAATTGGAAACAACAATCCGTTCTTCCCCCGGCAAACAACGCAGATGCTTGGGAGCGATAGCTGCCATCAGATAATAACCAACATCTTCTTTTACCAACGTATAGGAATATTCCGGTTCATTCAAGCGGGATACAGAAACCGGAAGTCTATCAGTCCCGTTCCTGTCCGTACATCTATACCAGGTTATCAATGATTCATCCTTACGCCCATTCAAATTTAAAGCATAACTGACAGTAGCTACTCCTTTAGCAATATTCAATTCCGGCTCTTCCGTAAACGAGGGAGCCGGTACATAATCGGGAGCAACCGTAAGTTCTGTCGCACATTCCAAACCATCCTCTGTATAGGCTATCACAGTGAAATGTTTTGTTTCATCCTCCGTATTAGTTGCCTCGACAACACATTCATAACCCTCGGAAGTAGATAATTTCACATCCTTTTCATAACCTTGTTGTACTTTCCACTTCACGGGAACATTATTCAGTACATAGTTGCAATGCCTTTTCACCGTCGCAACCAGTCTGACCGGCTGGCCACCAGTCTGGATGGAAGCCGTTAAAGGCTCTACAGAAAGACAGGAGGGCATCCGGGTATAATCCCTTCCATCCCGCTTACCTATAGCAATGACACGATCTTTCACCTGAAGAGGATCCCAATCATCCTCTCCTCTCAATAAATTGTAAGTATTATAAACTACCTCTTCATTCTCTTCCAGCCGGAAAGTTTTCAGTTGATTCAGCTGATCCATGCAAACCGTATTATAAGGCTTGTCAGCCCCTATTACATAAGGTTGCCCGTTCAGCTTCACATTATATTGGTAACAACGCAACCAATCTGTGGGATCATGTGTCCAGCCCGCATAAACCGGCTTCTTCGAATGATAACGGCAATCGACAATACTTAACGGCCCGACCGACTTACAAAAATATTGCCGGTCTTCCTCATGACATACATAAAAGTCACAGTTCAAAAATACAGCTCCGCCCATATCACTTCTCCAAAAAGGTTTCTGACCATAAAAATGAAGTGTACAATCCAGATAAACCCCTGTTCCGGTCAACGCATCATCGGTACTTTCCATGTGGCATTTATTAAAAAGTATCCGCTTGGCGCCATTCAGCGGATTCATGTTCAAGCGACTGATGAAATGTACATTATCCGCCACAATCTTGTCGCCATGACAATAAGCGACGTGCGCCTGAGTGATGGCAGACATTCTTTTCTTCCTGCTTAATTCCTTCTTCAGAGGGTATTCCAAATCGACATTACAGAAATTCCCCATGGTCAAGTCCTTAACCAACAGACCGTCTCCCCAAAAATCAAACATGGTGAAATTACCGACAGCCCCCTGTGTCTGTCCACGGCTGGATGCCAGGACTGTATTTTCAGGATGGCTATTCAATCCGATAATATGAAGATAAGGGCATTTAACAACCAAGCCGAACGGTTCACGACCGTCTTTTCCAACACGAATAGCAGGATCGTCAGGATCATCAATCCAATAAACGTATGGAGCCAGATAGACTTTCATCGGTTCCGCTTCCGTACCAGCTGAAAAATTAGCGGCAGCTTTATTGAAACTATTAAAAACATAAGGATTACCCGCCACTTCCCTATCGGACAACTGCCCATCAACAAAAAATGTTTTCGGACCTAAAATAATTTCTTTATCTGCATAACGAAGGCAGTTTCCTTTAAATTCTATAGGTTGCGAAGGATCTAACGAACTATAATGATCAATACTTTGTGCTTTTAACAGATGTCCCCATACAAGCCAGCACAAGGCAAAAGCGAGGAAATGTAAATGTTTCATTTTGTATAGATTAAGATTTGTTCTACTACAAAAGTAAACGAGAGACAGGGGACAGAAAGGTAAAAATTGGTCTATTATGTGCAAATTTTTGAATAATGTGCTAATTTGCCAATTTGCTAATAGGCCAATTGACATGCGAACATAGCGGAACCAAACGGCAAATCAGCCTATTAGCAAATTAACACATTCATTAATTATTTTACTTCAGTTATCCTTAGCAGCAGATAAGGACTTGCAGGCAGTCTTACTCTTCCTTGATTTTTATCATACACCCTATCTTTTACAGGAGCAGTCGTTTCAAAAAACGACAGGCCATTCGGCTATCGTCATGTTCCAAGTATCAATGACTTCCACTTTAAAACGTACTCCTTCTTTCAAACGTGGATAAAAAGCGTTTTTTACCGGTAAATCAAATATCCATTCCGGTCTTATTTCTTTGCCCAGATAAATCATATAATAGTTTTCTCCGGCAGTAGAAGTATATGGGTCCCAACTACTATCGCATAAATGCAAGGGATTGGGGAGTGCATCCAAAATCTGTCTTGTAAAGCCGATGCGCTTCCAGGACTCCCCTTGAAAAGTTCCTCCTACAGCCAGAAAATCACGGGAATAATCTTTTGGATTATCCATATAACATTCTCCGTGAGTTACGTAAGTCCCCACAATCAGCCCTTGCCACAAGCGATAAAGATATTCCTGACCGCTCAAGCTTCCCCATCGGTTATCCATATTGCCCTCATAACATACCTCATCAAAAATAATCGGTTTCTTATAAATATTCTTCACCGTAGCCGCTCTTCCAAAACCCTCTACAGGTGCCTGGTCCTGTATGCTGGCATGGGTATATTCCGGTTCCCAATATTTATAATACTTAGCTGTATAAGTATGAATGGAACATAAAATGAGAATAAGGATCATTCTCTACTACCGTATGTGTAAAGGTATCCCAATATTCCGGTTTAATTCTCTCAAAAAATCATATTCATTGGCCAGCGACCACCAAATATTGCGAAATGAACTCATACGGGCTGTCAGATACTTCAAATATCGGACACCGGCTTCCAAAGGCATCCTGTCAAATCCCCAACGGCCACCATCATAAGGGTGGAAAAGAATCAAATCAGCCTCCACCCCTATTCCGGCCAAATTATCCACACATGCTTCCACATGAGCAAAATAAGCCGGATTGAAGCGGGTGAAATCCCATTCATACACAGGCTTTCCCTTTTCATCCTTTGTTATCTTCTTTATCTCAAAAGGAAACATGGAGGGTTCAGGATAATCCGGATCAAAGTTTTGCACAAAAAACAGCATCCTGATCTTATTGAACTTGGACAGTTCCAATGATTTTACAGTCTGATCGGGTTGGTTACCGGCCACATGCATCCAATCATAAGAAGTCGTTCCAACCGGATAGTAACGTGTCCCATCAGCATATTTAAAGTTATAAGTTCCATCCACTTTGACTGGGCCATGATTTCCTTTACCCGGAGCAATACATTCTATCTGACCTTTTACTCCATCCAATGCAGGGATTTTACTCTGTGTTATATAATACCATCCTCCTTGCTTCACAGGCATGAAACGAATTTTAAAAGTATCATTTCCATCATAAAACCCACGTACTGTCAATGTGGTATCCGGCCCGTTGAACGTCGCTGTAAGTTCAACATCAAAAGGATTACCCTTCACTTTGGCAGGAATGGAGATTTCATAACGTCCCCAACATTCCACCTTATCCTGAGCAAATCCACCGGAAATTCCCAGAAACCATATTATTAAAAGAAAGCAGCAATATTTCATAAGCCATTCAATCATTAAATTCCAGTTAAAACAACGTATCAATCAAGGTTCCTCAAAACAAAGTCCGTCACTTCCACCTGTCCGTCACCACCGGCAAAAATACCCGGACGGACAAACAAGAAACCATATACCGTGTTATGATGTACCCCCGATATTTCAAATCCCCATGGATACTTATGCCATTTTTTACCATCGGCACTATACCAGGCCGATAATACATTCGCATCATTCCGCAAACGCAGCCACATCTTTCCACATTGGTTTGCTTGAGGAGATTTTGATTCCGTACGGCTGACTTGTCCACGCCGGTAACGAAGCAGCTGCTTATGATTAAAACCAAATCCAAAATGATAATTCTCATCATAATAGGCTACCAATCCGGCAGATGTATTTTCACCTTTCAGTTCGAAACAAGCCTCCACTTCATATTTATGAGCACTGGTACGCGCCAACAAAGGAGAGCCTTCTTTAGGAGTATTCCCTTTGCATCTATACTGATTTTATCAGGAGTAATCCGAAACCGGTCATTTAAACTATGTTCCCGGCACGTCTGCCATACAAAATCCTCTATACCGGATACTTTCAAAACGTTCCGGTGCAGGTAAAGAAATGACTCCTTCTTTCAAATGCAACCACCCATCTTCCTTCTGAACCAGTTCACGTAAAAGGGTCTGACGCCCCAATGTCTGGAATCCGTTCTCATAAGCATGGAAAATCATGAATAACCGTCCATCTTCCGTATCAACAATAGAGCCATGCCCTTTACTCCACCATTTTTCATTACGCGATTCCGTACGAAGAAGCGGATTGAAAGGAGCATTCTCCCAAGGACCCATTATATTTTTACTACGTGCCTGTACTACCATGTGACTGGTGGGGGGACCTGCCGTACCCCCTTCGGCCGCGAATAAATAATAATACTCTCCTACTTTTTTCACATTCAGACCTTCCATGGAAACTCCTTCTATATCCCATTCCTCCGGTATTTCCCATTCCTTATAAATCCGAACCGGTTCTCCTGTAATAGAGCATCCATCATCCGACAACGGATATAAAGCACCGGAGCTGAGCAACAGATATCGTTTTCCGTCCTCACCAACCACATGTTCCGGATCAATTCCCCCTATTTTCAAATCAACCGGAGCGCTCCACGGACCTTCCGGAGTATCCGCCCAAGTTACCATATTGGTTTTCTTTCCTTTCTCGTCCCGAGTAGGGAAATAAATATAGAAACGCTTGTTATGGACTACAATATCCGGAGCCCAGATGTCTCCGGTAAAAGTAGACAAGACAGTGGAACAGGGAGTCCAGTTTATCAGGTCATCCGACTGGTAAACGACCAGTCCCGGAGTATAAATAAAAGAGGAATGGACCAGATAATAAGATTTTCCATAACGGACAATAGAAGGATCCGAATTATCACCTTCCAAAATACGTACAGTAGTTTGATCCTCATTTAAAGGATCTTGGGACTGCCCCCATAAAGGGAGCGCCCCAAAGACTAGCAAAAATGCGCAAACAGATAAAATGTTTTTCATATATAATTCTTATTCTTGTGCCAAACCATATCCATTCGTTATCTTGCCTTTAGATTTGCTCAACGTTTCGAATGGAATAGGCCAGTAATATCTGGGAGGAACATTACCGTCCTTTACTCCCGGCAACAAATTACTATTCGTATAATGATCAGCATATTTCACCAATGTTGCTCCCCAATCAACCTTTGCATAACCCTCGTCAAGCAGTTTCTTTGCTTCAGCACCATCGGGATCTATATAATTAAACAGCCCCTCAATAGCTAGGTTATGGTCTGTTCCAGTAACTTTTACCGAAGTGGTACTATAATCATATTGTCCTCTCCATCCTGGATACAGAGCTGGATCCGACTCATCAGGATCAAAAGTCAACGGTGAACTTAAATGCACTTTCTTAGTATATACATAATTCGAGATCACATTACCATTAGCAAATTCATGGTATCCTTTTGTTTGCAAATCATGAACCATATCCGTCATTTCTGCACGAACAGCTAAAGCTTTTTCCACAAATTTACCCGAACGAATCAAATCCCAGCGACGAGTACCTTCACCTAAAAGTTCTAATTTGCGCTCCTGTAAAATAGCTTCCTTCAAAACTTCACCTGAAGCTGAAATGGCATGATCGGAATTACCAAAAGCGCGTTGACGGATTTGGTTAAGTAATTGGATTGCTTCTCCTTCCGTTCCCAATTCCGCTTTGACCTCAGCTTGCATTAAAATAAGGTCAGCAAGCCTCAACACTGGCCAATTCATCCCTGAAGTACGTTGAGATGTGGTATAAGGAGGATCCATACGATTCTCATCCCATTTATTAATCGCAATTCCCCCATCCAACTTATTACCCGGAGTAAAAGACAACAAAGCTTCATTGCCATCCCCCTTGCTACCGGTTACAGTCACACTAGCATCTCTACGCATATCACCCGCTTCAAACTCACCATAATAAAAAGAAGGGATAATACGTAATGCCCCAAACGACTTGCAAGGCGCAGCTTGATTACTACCACCACTGGACGGACGTCCAAAAGCATAAGAATATTCACTGGTAGTAGTCTGCCCACTTTGCCCCCCTTGTATATTACCTACTTCAAAAATAGATTCCGGACTAAGAGCCAGATCATGAGTATATTGGAAATGACGCTGAAACGGATTATTCGCATAACTCCGGTCATCAACCGTAACTAAAGCAGCCGTTCCTTTATTATTCAAAGCAGCCTGAAAATATTTCTCGGCAATCTTATAATAATCCAGATAATCATTGCGCCGAGCATAGACACATCCCAATTCTTCTTTTCCTTTTGTCGTAAACTGCACGTCACCATACAAGCCGGGCACATCTGTACGAATTGTCTGATATCCACCGGAATAAAGAGCTATTTGTCCTAACAACGCTTCAGCAAATCCTTTAGAAAAACGTTCTGCAGTAATGCCACCTTCTCCCAGTGGATACATCAATGCCTCTGCCTCCTTCAATATCTCAATAAGATTATCATAAATTTCAAAGCGGGAAGTTAATGAATAATCTTCCACATTGTTATTTTCATATCCATAAGGTACATCACCATAATGTTTTACCAAATCGAAATAGCAGAAAGCCTTCATTGTTAAAGCCTCACCATAAAGTTGAGTCCAATCATTTACTTTTCCTGCAGCCACAGCATCTTGAAATGCAGTTTTACCAGCTACCAATCTGCGACTCTAGATGCACGTGCAATCGTAGTATAAAGCCCGTTGAAGCCTGAACCGCCCGCATTTACACTTAACAATTCTGGTAAAAGTCTGGCGTTGGCATTATTCAAAGAACCTATTTCCGGATATATTTCAGAGTCTGAACCAATAGGATCATTCCAACGATAAGCCCCCATAATACAATTCTGCCGATAATTAGCATAACACCAAGACAGAATTTTAAAAGTTTCAGAAGTAGAAGAGGTTACAAACTCATCTCCTGTGTTCTCCGGTGAAGAAGTATTCAGATAATCACTACATTGAGCAAAAGAACAGCATAGTGCCAATGCAGATATATATGTTACTAATTTATTCATAATAATTAATTTAATGATTTGTTTTTTGATTAGAAAGCAAGATTCAAGCCTACCACAAACGAACGTGCTCTAGGATAAGTTCCCCAGTCCAATCCTACTGTAGGATATTTCGCCTTGTTCTGAGAGGTATTGGCACTAACTTCAGGATCCAAGCCTGAGTAACCGGTCAAAGTAAACAAATTGTAAATTGTTCCATAAATACGCAATTTGCTCAAACCAGCCTTATGCAAAACTTTATCGGGCAATGAATATCCCAATGTCAGTGTGTTCAAGCGCAAATAAGAACCATCTTCGATAGCAATACTGGAAGTAACCCCATTTTCACTATAAGGTAATGGCAAATTAGCATTTACATTAGCTGCATTTAATTGCTCAGGAGTAGTGAGACGAACCAATTTCCCATCTACCACGTCATAAATCTTATAGGAGTCTTTCATAAAACCAAGTTTATTCTCATATACTCCCTTTTCTTTCGCACCGTATAAAGAAGCGATTTTATTCACATTATACACATCATTACCATACTCCAGTTAAAATACAATCCTAAATCAAAATTTTTTATAAGTTGTATTGATATTGAAACCACCTGTATGAACAGGATTCATATCACCAATAATGGTAACATCTTTCTCATCAATGCCGCCACTATTGTCCATATCCTTAAATTTTGGAAGACCCGGATAAGCATTTTGTCCGGACGGACGGTCCACCCCATGTACAGGATTAATAAAAGAACCTAAATCCGCCACACCCTCTTTCAATATATATTGTCCGTTTACATAATTAAAATCATCTGTGGTATAAAAGCCGTCATATATAAAACCTCTGACCATGCCCACAGGTTTTCCTTCCTGCAAAATATAATCCTCACCAGGGAAACTGCTGCTGCCACACCAACTAGAGCCATATAAACCTGTTACATTTTCTGCCAATTTATCGACCTTGCCTTTATTGAAATTTATATTCATACCAGCCGTGATATTCCAATCTTTATTTTCATAAATCACACCAGACAAAGAAAACTCAATTCCCTTATTACTAGTCTGGCCAATGTTATCATACGTAGAGGTGAATCCGGTAATTCCGGGAAGCGAAGTCAACATCAGCAAATCCTTCGTTGTATTCCAATATAAATCCAAAGACCCCCACAAACGATTCTTTAAAAAATCCGAAATCGAAACCAAGGTTACGTGTAATAGTTGTTTCCCATTTTAGATTTTTATTTGCCATCTGTTCCGTTGAAAGATCGTATGAAGATGAATACTGGTTATTCAATATATATTGATATCGCAAATCAGTTTCAGAAGTCCAAGTTTGTGACCATAAATCAGAACTGATGCCATCATTACCTACCGTACCATAAGACAAACGAACTTTCAGATTATCCAACCAGTCTTTCGTTCCTTCCATGAAAGATTCTTCAGAAAGACGCCATCCGAAAGCAGCGGCAGGAAAATATCCCCAACGATGTTCGGGCGAAAACTTAGAAGAACCATCGGCACGGAATGTCACAGTAAACAAATAACGGTCCATCAATGTATAATTAGCACGACCAAAGAATGAGAGAATACGTCCGGGAATATCTACTCCAGAAGAGAATTTACTTGTTCCATGTTCCGCATCATATTGGTTAATCATAGCAAAAGCATTGTCCTTTGTGAAATTAGATGGGAAGTGACTAGCTGAAATCGACACTTTACTACCACCTGAATCTGTAACCTCATGACCCAACAGAATATTCAGGCGATGCTGTTTGGGTAAGAAGTTAAAATCATAACTCACTGTATTCGTCCAGCGAAGCCCCCAGCTGTCACGCTTCGTATATTCCACATTTCCCGCATACAGCTTAGCGCCTGTTTCGTCATCCAAATAATTATTATAAATAGCTCCTCCCCATTTTTTATCTTGTTCCCATGACTGATTTAAAGTAAAATCAGTGTGATAAGCAAAGCCGTCAAACAATCTCCAATTTAAAGACAAAGTTCCACGAAGTCTTTGCTTGATATATAACGGATCATAATCACCGATACGGGCAACCGGACTATAAGTGTCCCAAGTGGACTGACGCCCATACATTTCCATATTTCCTTCACGCAAAGCATTCAAATCCCCCAAGATATCACCGGATAGCAATCGGACGAAAACGGTAAGAAGATGAAAGCAATGAGCCAGAGCCATTAGTTGTCCCTTCATCTCCCATAGTACGCATATCACTATAACGGGTATCCAGATTAATATCCAGATTATCACGTAACTTCTGATTGACCTTCAACGAAATCCCTCCACGCTTGGCATAAGAGTTCAGCTTCATGCCTTCCTCATCCATATAGTTCATCGCAAACAAAACCTTTGTTTTTTCTGTACCTCCACTAACAGACAAATCATGGTTATGGGACACAGAACTATTATACACATCTTTCTGGATGTTATAATTCTTGGTGTTACGATAACTTTCTATACCTCCCGTATTACTACCAGAATAATCACCGATGCCATACAATTTTTCGAATGGCAGACGATATGCATCGCCACTAGCCGCAGCATTCGCCCAAACAAACGATAAATAATCATAAGGATCCAATGTTTCCAAATATTTAGTCGGCGTATTAAATTTAACATAACCATTATAAGAAACAGAAACTTTCCCTTCTTTCGCTCCCTTTGTAGTCACAAGGATTACACCATTGGCACCACGTGCACCATAAATAGCAGTAGAAGACGCATCCTTCAGGACGTCAATGCTTTCCACTTGATCGGAAGGAATATCATTTAAAGAATTCACTGTTACACCATCTACCAGAATCAGAGGTTCATTACTTTGCGAAATAGAGCCTCCTCCTCGCACACGGATAGAAATAGCCGCGTCAGGACGCCCGTCTTGTGATGTAATGTTCACACCGGGAAGTTTACCCTGCATAGCCTGCGCCACATTAGAAACAGGCATGACCGATACAGTCTTACCACTGACAGAAGCAACTGAACCTGTCAAATCCTTTCGTTTAATTGTTTGATAACCAATTACAACTACCTCGTCAAGCACCTCATTATCACTCTCCATTTTAATAGCAAACGCATGCTGGCTACCGACTTTTATGTTCTGAGTCTTATATCCGATATACGAAATAACCAATGTAGCATTTGCGGGAATCTCCAATACAAACTTCCCATCCAAATCCGTAACCGTCCCTGTAGTAGTTCCCTGAACCAAGACTGATACTCCAATCATAGGCTCACCTGTTTCATCAATAATGGTTCCGGTGACCCTTTTCACCTGAGTAACAAGTTGAGTGCCAAAGTTCCTAACATCGGCAGAAACCTCAGCCATCATCGGTGCGACACTTATGGACATTGCGGCCGACAAGCTCCAAATAAGAAAAGAACGGCTGGCTTTACAACCGTATGCGCTTGCAAACAACGCCTTGTTTTCTGAACATTTTCCATACTTTCCTGGGTTAACAATAATCATTTTTAGATTTAATAGTTCCTTTTGTGTTCTCTTTAAGTATGTTTTCATAATCATAGTATCTTAAATCACACATTGCAAAAGTAGAAATATTTTCGGAAAACAAAAATTATTTCGCATTATTTTCTTTTTTATTTAATTTCGTTTTACTTCGTTTCTTGTATATATAATCACACAAAAGAAAACAATCAATACAAATCATTAAATATATATACTATATATCTCTCAATCAAACAACATTTGAGGGAAGAGTGTACTTTCGTTTCCTTTCAGCCAAGCTAAATTAAACTTATAATAAAAGCGGCTTGTTATCAGATGAATCATGTTATCAGGTGTTTGTGTTCCGGCCAAGTAGCCACGAGGCTCAGCATGATTCTCATCCATTTCAAAAAACTGGGTCCAAGCCCCACCATTAAGAAAACGATAAATACCATCAGTCAACAAGCGTTTTACAGGCCAGGTCTTACCTTCATCGTATGACAAAGCAGCATACATGCCATATCCTTTAAAAGGCTTTCCTGATTGATCAGTAAACATCATTCCACGCTCCTCTTTCGGAGTACGATAAGGATGCTCAGTAAAAGAAATCAGCAAAATAGGACCTTCATTCAAACGCATCAATACCAGCCGTTGTCCTCCATCAATGGGTGGAAATTCCGAAGCGGAATAATGCCAGGTCTTGCCCATATCATCAGATACACTCATAGGCATACGGTAGACGTCCTTCTTTATCACGAATACTATTGTTACGTCCCAATGCCATCAATCTGCCATCCTTCAATTGCACCACTCCGGCATGGATTCCGGCAATAGTGGTACCTGTCCCTCCCTCTTTAAAATCAGGCAAGGGCGGCTCCATTCCCACGGTCCGTCCAAGTTTTTCCCTTATCCTTACTGATATCGAACAGCAGGCCCCGTCTCTTCCACCGGGTCCGGCATCACAAGCCTGAACAAACCAGCCTTCCTTTGTAATAGAGGTTCCGGCTATCACTTGATGGCGTCTCGTATGCTCTGGAGCAATCATACGAGGTTTACTCCAAGTTTGTCCATTATCTGTACTTGTACGCAAAGTCATCATCAAATTCTGCCAATGTCCGGCCGCTTCCACTCCATTGATATGGTAAAGAGTCCCTTGGCGGTCGTTCAACAATGCAGTTCCGGTCAAATTACGATCAGCTATCTGATAAAACATACGAGGCTTTTCCCATTCACGGCTTCCGGCACGCAAGCGCGAAGAGAGCACCACCATCTCACGGCCTTTTTCTTCATTGGTAGAAAACCACACAGCCAACAAGTCTCCATTATCACACCAAGTCAATGCCGGCTGATGATTATGCTTGAAAAAAGGCGTTCCACTATGCGCATCCGGTTCATGCACATAAACCAAAGGAGCAGTGAAGACTGGTTCCGTGACACATTGAGAGGCCCAATTCCATTTTATCTGAGACACGACATACTCATCTTTTGGCTGAGAAAGCGGAGCGGTCTGCGGATACTCTGCCTGTACCACCCGAAAGCCTGTCATTGCATGTTTGTCCTCCGGCAACATAGCCATACGATTTGCCGAACGGAGATATTTCACCGGTGTATTATGACTCCCTCCTCTGGTCACCCGTGCCATACCGTCCGAATAGCCGACAGGGTCAGTCTGTTCCTTGTCTATATAGGGCCCATACCAGTCCAGACACCATTCCTCCACATTTCCACACATATCATATAACCCCCATTCGTTGGGAGGAGTTTGTGCCACTTTCAAGGACAAGGGTTTTAGAGAAGCCGTTATCACTTGATTCTTTTGCCAGGCGGCAGGAAGCTTGTCATCCATATAGAAGTTCCAGTAACGGCCTGCCTTACATGCATATTCCCATTCAGCTTCGGTAGGCAGACGATACGTTTTTCCTTCTTTCCGGGTCAACCAGTCACAAAAGGCAACGGCATCTTGATAAGTTACGAACACCACCGCTTCGTCATCTTCATTTGAGAAACCATTTTTACCACGCAACAACTTGTGTCCGGGACAGAACAATTCATATTGCGCATTAGTCACTTCGGTCAGTCCCATTTTAAACGGTTTAGATATGTGCACCTTATGCATAGGTGCTTCATCATAATTTTCATCTTCACCCAAAGTCCCCATATAGAAATTTCCCGCAGGTATTTCTATCATTGGAATCAATTCACTTTGTGCCATAATACTTGCCGGCCATATCATGATGCTAACTATTGTACTTACTAAAAACTTCAATTTCATTTCGTATCTGATTAAAATATGTCTTGATACAAAAGTAACAGGCTATCAAAGAAGAACAAGGTAAAAATTGGTCTTTTATGTGCACAATTTTGCAACAGGCGAACAAACCTATCAAAAAAAGATTTCAGTCTTTCTTATCGCCCCCTCTTCTAAAGTTTGTAATTTCTGCTACCACTGCTACCACCATTTTACCAAATCTCTTATGAATAGGGAGATATAGGGGTGGTGGCAGCACATTTTTTTATGTATGAAATACGCCTGCTACCACCACTTATCCCCTTTTTTATTCCATAAGAGGAAGATGTTTGGGTAAAATTCGTATGCCTTCTATGCCGATTTGCTATGATTACCGTAGTATTGGTAAACTTGGTGGCAACTGTCATCCATCTTGACCGTAAGTCATGATTGTTTCAACCCGACAAAGAAATAGCTCTTGAAAGAGTCAACTGATATTATAACTAAGTATTAATTCCGTCAACCATCCTTACAAGTAAGATGAAGGAGTAGTCAACCTAAAGCGTTAAACTACAGTTTCATCAGCCTAAGACTCTGGTTCCATCAGGTTGAAACTACAGTTCTATCGGGTTGGAACTACAGTTTCGTCCTTTTGTAACTGTTTGAAACTCCCAGTCTTTTCATGGACACAATATAGCTTGACGCTTTAGGTTTGACTGCTCCTTCATCTTACTTATGAGATAATACGTAATGTGCGGGACAACAGCTTCCGTTAA
>OKWC01000013.1_pt1 | contig 28751 bp, 27 predicted proteins | sample 1606971 | NCBI WGS metagenome assembly OKWC01 (sample SAMN04414076, study PRJEB24778) | human gut metagenome | material: faecal | host: Homo sapiens
CCTGCATCTCCAACAAAATACCCGACTACCATAAGCAAAGCCCGGATAAAGAAAATTCTTAAAGGACAAGTCATTCAGATAATACTTGCAATTACCTGCCACCACATCCTTTCCTTTTATATTGTAACGTTCTGTTTTATAAGCAAGAAAAGCTTCTTCTATATAACCTAGATAATTAGATAAGGTATCATAACTCACCTTCCGGTTCTTGGATTTAAAGAAATTAACAATATGCTGAACGGAAAACAGATTGGACGCATTATTCACCAAATAAATAAAAATATCATCCAATAACCTTACATCACGAACGGGTTTACGCTTCACTATATCACGCAACAAAATCGTATCTTTCACAGAAAGCGACATACTGTTTTCTGACTCGACAGTGGGCAGGTTGTACAATTCGGGCAAACCGCCTTTCTGTAAATAGGCCAAATAAGAAGCCCGACCGGCAGGTTGCTGCATCAACTGTAAATATTCAGCATAACTATAGGGGAATATATGAAATTCTACATAACGTCCCGACAAAAGAGTGGCAAGTTCACTGGAAAGCATTTTAGAGTTAGAACCGCTGATAAACAATTCACTCTCTTCGACAAAGTCTTGCGAATGGGAGTTTACAAACCTTTCCCAGCCATCCACATTTTGAATTTCATCGAAAAACAAATATACTTTTCCTTGCGGTTTAAGCTTTTCCCGATAAAAACGATACAGACTTTCCAATGCTTTATAATCATCAATAAAATCAAATTCCAGATACTCCTTATTTATATATAGGATATTAGCCGGATTTACTCCTCGTTCCGAGACAAGACTTGAAGCAATTTGCCTGAGAATATAACTTTTGCCCGAACGACGTTGTCCTATAAGTACCTTCACCAAGTTATTCCCCACAAAATTGCCAATCTTGTCGGTATAAGATTTCCGTTCCAGTCCCAATTGATACGTATTTCCACCCCAAAGGTTATACTTTTCTAAAGCTTTCCATTTATCGTCCATACTCGAATCTTTTCCCACAAAGATAGTTTTTTTCGAGTATAATCGAAAAAAAAAAAAAACACTGTTTATTTCTTTTTTCGAGTATAATCGAAAAAACGTATCTATCTCAAACTGAATTAAAGAAAACGAATACAATCCGGCAGTATGTAAAATTTAACAAATTACTTAAACAAGCAAACTATTATTTTCCTACATTTGTTACCAGTGAAACTTTAAATACGAAAGAACATGAAAGCAAATCCTGTATTTAGTTTATACATCCCTACCAAATTAGTATTTGGCTGCGGAGAAATCAAGAAATTATCCAGTGAAAAATTACCGGGAAAAAAGGCACTGGTCGTCATCTCATCCGGAACTTCCATGCGGAAATATGGATATTTGGAGAGAGTACTTGCCCAATTAAGACTGAATAATGTAGAAACACTGGTTTACGATAAAATCCTTCCCAACCCCATCAAAGAACACGTCATGGAAGCAGCCGCCATCTGCCGGGAGGAAAAGTGCGACTTTGTAGTAGGACTGGGAGGCGGAAGTTCCATCGACTCAGCCAAAAGTATAGCTGTTATGGCCTGCAACAGATGGTGACTACTGGGATTATGTATCAGGGGGTAGTGGTAAAGGACGCCCTGTTACCAAAGCACTTCCCATTATCGCCATCCCTACCACCGCCGGAACCGGAACAGAAATGGATCCATGGACAGTGATTACCCACGAAACGGCTCAAGAAAAGATAGGCTTCGGTTGCCAGCTGACCTTCCCTACCTTATCTATTGTAGACCCGGAACTGATGGTTTCCATTCCTCCGCACCTCACCGCCTATCAAGGGTTCGATGCATTCTTCCATGCCGCAGAGGGTTTTATCGCCAATTGTGCAACACCCATCAGTGATCTTTACGCCTTAGAAGCCATCCGTCTGATCTACAAATATCTGCCAGTAGCCGTAGCCGACGGAAAGAATTTGAAAGCGCGTGCCAAAATTGCTTGGGCCAGCACCTTGGCAGGCATGGTGGAAGCCACTTCAAGCTGCACTTCCGAACATTCATTAGAACATGCCATGAGTGCTTATTATCCACAACTTCCTCATGGAGCAGGACTCATTGCCTTGTCTGAGGCATACTTCGAAACTTTCCGGCATGACTGTACAAAACGTTACATGAAAATGGCTGAAATGATGACCCAGAAAAAGAGCAACCGTCCGTCCGATTTCATTGATGCATTGATTACACTGCAAAAAGAATGTAAAGTACATTCTATCAAACTGAGCGAATTTGGTATCCAATCCGAAGATTTCCCCAAATTCCTGCAAAATGCAAGAGATACGATGGGAGGACTGTTCACTCTCGCCCCACGCCCGATTACAGACGAAGAAATCCTGCATATCTTTAAAAATTCTTATAAATAATGGATAAAGACTAGACCTTGCCGTAACCTGTTACGGCAAGGTAAAACCATTGAAATATGATTTGGTCCTCCTCCCTTGGGGAGCTACCGAACCGCATAATCTGCACCTGCCTTATCTGACAGACTGCATTCTGAGCCACGACATCGCACTAGATGCTGCAAAACTGGCAAAAACACATTACGGTATTCGTTGCATGGTCATGCCTTACGTCACTGCCGGTTCACAGAATCCGGGACAACGCGAGCTGGATTTCTGCATCCATTATCGCTATGAAACGCAAAAAGCGATTTTAAGCGACATAGTTGCCTCTCTATACGCCCAGGGATACCGCAAAATGGTCATTATCAACGGACATGGCGGCAATACATTCAAAAGTATGATACGTGACTTGTCACTGGACTATCCCGACTTCCTGATAGCCAGCAGCGAATGGTTTGCCTTTGTTCCTGCTAAAGAGTACTTTGATGAACCGGGTGACCATGCAGATGAATTGGAAACTTCTGTTATGATGCATTATCATCCGGAATTGGTAAATTTAGACGAAGCCGGAAACGGAGATTATAAGAAGTTCACCTCACAAATGTTGAATGAAAAAGTGGCATGGATTCCGAGGAACTGGCAAAAAGTTTCGCAAGACACCGGTATAGGCAATCCTAAAAAAGCAAGTGCCGAGAAAGGTAAGAAATACGCCGAAGCAGTCGTCGCAAAATATGCATTACTGTTTGAAGAGTTGGTACATAAAGAACTTTATTAATGCCTCATCACTCAAGAAGATCATCTGACCTTTTTAAACGATGGTCTTCTATGTTCATATCACCTCCGCTTCTTCGTTATCAGATACATTTTCAGCTACCTTAGTTATACTTGCCATTTCAAAGTCCATACATATCCATATAAATATATGTATAACCATCGACTATGAAAAGAATAAATGTCCCCATGTGCCCATAAACAAACCACTCCCTGTACTATCTGCACAAGGATACTTCTCCAAATAATTTATTTCATCTCCAAAGGCTGAAATAAAATTCATTTAACAAAATAAAGAGATTTCCTTTATAGGATAAGTTCTACCAGAACTACATTTTTAAATTAAGATTATATCACATCGCAAATATAGGATATTTTTTATTAAATCAACTTTAATTATAAAATTATTTTTGATATACGACACAAAAAGTACAAAACGGTCAATATTTACGGATAAATAAGCTAAATAAAAGTATATAAAAAGGGATATCTTTTATCTTTTTCCGCCTCAAAGTAGCATAACAGTAGAAATTCAGTAGAAAAATCCTTTTAAAATTCCTTCTTAAATAAAATAAAATACAATCTATTTTCCCTTTATGGACACGGAATAGTTCTGGTAGAACTTCAAACAGTAACTTTAAAAACAAATCTATGAAGAAACCTTATTCATGCTTTTTGCCTGTTATGCTCCATAGGAGCCATGGCACAAAAGAAAACAATCACGGGTGTGGTCACAGACGCCACAGGTGAAGCGGTTATTGGCGCCAGTATTGTAGAAACAGGCACCACGAATGGTACAGTTACCGACTTAGATGGTAATTTTACACTTTCCGTAGCCAACGATGGCAGTATCAGAGTATCATTTGTCGGTTATCAGACACAAACTTTAAGCGTAAAGGGAAAGTCAACTTTTAAAATAGCATTGAAAGAAGACTCAGAAATGCTCCAAGAAGTTGTTGTAACCGGATATGGCGGCAAACAGTTGCGCACAAAAGTAACCAACTCCATTTCCAAGGTAAAAGAAGAAACATTAAAACAAGGACTTTATTCCAATCCGGCACAAGCCTTATCAGGAGCCGTGGCAGGTCTGTCCGTCAGCCAGACTTCCGGTAATCCGGGAGCAGCTCCTACCTTGGTACTTCGAGGAGGTACTAATTTTGACGGTTCAGGTTCACCTTTAATCCTGGTAGACGGCCAAGTACGCGGTTCTTTAAGTGACATCAACCCGGCCGATATTGAATCCATGGAAGTATTAAAAGATGCCGGAGCCACCGCCATCTATGGCGCCCGAGCCAATGACGGTGTAGTACTAGTCACTACCAAACGAGGCAAAGAGGGAAGTACACGTGTAGAGCTTTCGGCCAAACTAGGCTGGAACTACTTCCACAACTCTTATAACTTTATGAATGCGCGTGATTACATTTACTGGATGCGCACTGGTTACATGAATGCTTACACGGGAGACATGAAACATCCGGACGGATCGGCCGTACAAGGATGGTCTTCACTGACCGGTCTGACCGGTGCCACTCCTTATGGAACAGGCAACAAATATTGGGCAGATGATGACAAGACAATCCCGCTGAATGGAAACGAAAACAGCCAGGCTATATGGAGTACCATGAAATATTCGGACGATCTGGCTTTCCTGCTCAACCAAGGATGGGAAACCATGACTGATCCTATTTATGGAGACCAACTGATTTTCAAGAATACAGATATAGCGGATTTCAATATCAATTCCCCATCTTTCTCACAAGACTACAACCTGAGTGTAAGCGGAGGAAATGAAAAGGGAAACTACTATGCAGGTTTGGGATACAACCATAGTGAAGGTACAGCCGTAGGAAACAAGTACCAACGTATCACTTTCACATTCAATGCCGATTACAAGCTGAAACCATGGTTAACCTCCAACTCCAGCTTCAACTTTGCAGATGCAACCTGGAACGATCTTCCTCCTACCCAAAGCGCAGAAGCCAACTACTTCTCACGCGTTTTTATCATTACCTCCCACTTTCCGTGGATATAATGCTGACGGTGAAATGCTTTTGGGACCCAATTCAGGCGACGGAAACCAACAAATCAATTTTGACAAGTTTGTCCGTGACAACAATACAGACAAGTTCACCATGAACCAATCTTTTACCGCAGATATCATGAAAGGACTCTCATTAAAAGTGAACGCCATCTGGTTCTATTCAGAAGAAAAATATGAAGCTTTCAACAAAGATTATTTATCTTCTCCCGGAAACTGGGTAACCTCACACAGCACCTCGGCTTCCTACGGACGCACATTGGACCAAACTTATAATGCAGTGTTAAACTACAACTATCAAATAAACAAAGACCACTATCTGGATGCCATGGCCGGCTTCGAGTACTACGACTCATATTATAAAGGTTTCAGTGCCTCAGGATCGGGAGCTCCCAGTGACGCTTTCGGCGATTTGGAATATACCAGTGATGACAAAGGCAAACGCAGCATAGACTCCTCACACAGCCGCCAGCGTATCATGTCATTCTTCGGTCGTGTAAATTATGATTACCAGTCAAAATACTTGCTGTCTTTTGTTCTAAGACGGGACGGCTACTCCAAACTGGCCAAAGACAACCGCTGGGGTGTCTTCCCCGGAGTATCTACCGGATGGGTGTTCTCCAAAGAAAAATTTGCCAGTGAATGGGCCGATATCATCTCATTCGGTAAATTGCGTGCCAGCTTCGGTCTGAATGGTAATGTAAACAAAGATTTTGTAGGAAACTACACAGTACAAGGTGCTTATGCAGGCAGCAAATACAACGGCAACGCTTACTTCCTGTTAAACAACCTTCCTAATCCCTACTTGAAATGGGAGAAGTCAAGAACTTTCGAAATCGGTCTGGATCTAGGCTTTCTGGCCAACCGCATCAATGCCAATTTGACTTACTACAACCGACTGACCAGTGACAAGTATGCCAACATCACCATCCCGTCTACTTCGGGTGTTTCTTCCTTTACCTCCAACAACGGTAAGTTCCAGAACCAAGGCTTTGAATTCGAACTGGCATTCAAAGTTATCGACTCCAAAGACTGGAAATGGAATCTGAACTGGAACGGCGCATTAAATAAAAACAAAGTAGTGGCATTGCCCGACAACGGTCTGGAAAGAAACCGTCAAAATGCATTTCAAGTATATACCGGACGCCAGCTGGAGGACGGAAGCTATGAAAAAGCATGGGTAGGCGGTTATCAGGAAGGACAACGCCCAGGTGATTTGTACATGTTCGTAGCCGAAGGAATCTATCGTTCCGAAGATGAAATACCAGGAGGACTGATCGACTTGTCAAGTGGTAACAACGGCTCAAGCAACCGTCCCCTTTACGGAGGTGAGGAAGGATATAACAAACTGACAGCCAATCAGAAAGCGAATTCTCTCCGCATCCAGCCGGGTGATGTGAAATGGAAGGATGTAAACGGTGACGGCATCATCGACAATTACGACATGGTGAAAGTGGGCAACACTGTACCCAAATGGACAGGAGGTATCAATACTTCAGTCACCTGGAAAGACCTTACTTTATCAGCACGTTTTGACTATGCGCTTGGTTTCAAAGCGGTAGACTGGAAAACCATGTGGATCATGTCTTGCGCACAAGGTACTTATAACACCATTGCGGAAACCCACGACACCTGGTCACCCGAAAATCCCGGTGCACAATATCCTACTTATGTATGGGCCGACCAGTTGGGCAAGCGCAATTACTGCCGTCAATCCTCCATGTTTGCCTACAACGGTAACTATCTGTCTTTCCGTGAAATAGCCTTGTCATATAATCTGCCAAGCAACTGGGTGCGCAAAGCAGGACTAGGCTCAGTCATGCTCTCGGTAACCGGTCAGAACCTGGGTTACCTGACAGAAGCCAAACATTTATTCTCTCCGGAAAAGACAGACAACAATGGTGGATACCCATTGCCCCGCACTGTCATTCTCGGCGTAAACGTTTTCTTTCTAAACTTATAAACTCTAACAGATTATGAAAAAATATTCTATATCCTTTCAATATGTGTGATGACCATTCTCCAACCGTCCTGTGACGCACTGGATCTGGCACCGGAAGATTATTATGGAGCCGGAAATTTCTGGAAAGAAGCTTCCCAGCCAAAGCATTCATGTTGGGTCTGCACGCCCAATTAAGAAGTTACTATGACATGTTCTACACCTTGGGTGAACTCCGCGGCGGCACACAACGTGTGGGCACCTCCTCGCTGAACACCAGCTTGAACTATGCCGATATCCGGTCACAGAATATCTCGGAAGATATTCCCGGCATATCCAATTGGAACGGGCTATACTCTCCCATCATGCAAGTAAACCATTTTATCCAAGAAGTAGAAAATGGGTGTACGTTTCTGGATGATGCAACCCGGAGCCGGTACTTGGGACAAGCGTATGGCATGAGAGCCCTGTATTACTTCATGCTATACAGAACTTTCGGGGGAGTACCTCTCATCACCAAAGTAGATATACTGGACGGCAAACCATCGGCAGACAAATTCTATGTGGAGCGCGCCACACCCGAAGCCACCATGGAGTTTATCAAAGCGGATATTAATAAATCAGAAAACTATTTCGGAAATAACACCTCTTTTGATGCATACGACTGGTCACGCTATGCCACTTTGATGCTTAAAGCAGAAATCTATATGTGGGCAGCGAAAGTATCCATCACCGGATTCACAGCAACCGGGGCAACCGATTTACAGACTGCCAAGACTGCCTTATCCGGGATCATAGGACATTTTGAATTAATGGACAACTTTGCCTCCATCTTCTCATGCGACAATAAAAAGAACACTGAAATTATTTTCGCCATGCCGTTTATAGAAGGTGAGGCCAGCAATGACGGAGGCAGATTCCTTTATCAGGATGCTGTATTTCTGGGGCAAGCATATGGTCGTAACGGTAAGGTGATTGAAAAAGATACCTTAAACTTGAAAGGTACCGGTGGAGTATTCCGTGACGAGTACACTGAAGATTTCTGGAAAACGTTCAAAGAAGGAGACAGCCGCCGTGATGCCACATTCATGGAGTATTACATGAAAAATGATAATGGCACGCTCAGCGAATTCGGATGCGTAATGAAAAAACGTATAGGTACAATCAATTCCAATGACAACCGCATCTATATTTCGGACATCCCCGTTTACCGCTATGCCGATGCGTTACTGATGATGGCGGAAATTGAAAACGGATTGAACAACCCTTGCGCTTCGTATATCAACGAAGTACGCAAACGTGCATACGGAGACACCTTTGAAGAAAACAAATACACGGAAGGCAGCTATGCGGAAAATGAACTAGCCATTTTGCAGGAACGGGACAAAGAGTTTGTCAGTGAAGGCAAGCGCTGGTTTGACGTATTGCGTATGCACGATGCATCCGGACGTTCTTTGGTCTTTTCTGCCAATGCCAACTATCCGGGCACAAATCCTATCCTCGGTACAGAAGAAGCATATAAAATGCTTTGGCCGGTTAATATCGGTACTTTGAATGTGAATCCGTTATTAACTCAAACTCCGGGATACGGGAAAAATAAGCCAAATCCTCCTGTTTAGTTTTCAGGACAGATGTTTTAACATAGAAAAATAAAGGTGTGTCGTGAGATACACCTTTATTCATTATGCATATAGTTGATAAAACATCAATAACACAGAAAATCAATAACTATTTCCGTTCTTTTGAAAGTTCCTCCAATGTTTTCTCCTCGTACCTGCAAATCGCCTCCTTATAATCCTCGGAAATCAATTTCGGTTCTTTGTTTCTGTTAAATCAGTCTGATATATCTTTTTTAAGTTTAGTCACTTCAAAGAAAAAACTATCCGACTGATATGAAAACCTCATAAGAAAAATATTTCAGAAATTTTTTAAACAGGCTATCAAAATATATTTGATATAATAAAATTTCAATTGTACATTTGTGAAGTTAACTATATACTAACCTTTAAAAGCAAATCTTATGAAAAACAAATCACTTTTTTTAGCCCTAGTCATTCTTTGTTTGACTAGCGTAGAGATCTATTCTTCCCGACAAGAATTAAAGTTTGATGCACCTCTTCCGAGCAACACAGAAAACGGAAATGCTCGCAGTGATTACGGACCTCCCGGTGAAGGAGACGGTTGCTGGTATTTCGGAGGTTCCGGATGTGTAAAATTTTCACATAATAATTGTGCAGTTGAAGCACATAATAATTGTGAAGGATTTACAACACAACCAGGACACCCTGAATGAGCAAGACAATTATCTAAATAACTTTTGAAGGGCTCTTAATATTCCTATATTATAATATATATTCTCAGATTTAGAAAAAGGATTATTAATAGCCCTTCTATCATCTATTAACTAATATGAATTATGAAAAATACTTGGAATATCCTATTTGTCCTCTTTCTACTCTTTGAAACAGCATGTAATTCACCATCACAATCCATAAAAAAATACAGATTTAGTAGCCGAAGACTCCATTTGTTTTCCTATAGACGAACATACATACTATGCAAGTAAATCCATATTCCAAATTTGAAGAAAATGGGCACGAATATCTATCCTTTTTAGATGCAGAGTACTCACAAAAAATTAATATTTATGATATTAAGAATCAAAAATTAATAAAACCCATATTGTTACAAAAAGAAGGTCCAAACGGAATGAATGTACTGAGCGGTTGCCATCCACTGAACCTAAATCATTTCATAATTACCAGTTGGAACGGAACATTTTCACTAGTCAATGACAAAGGAGAAATAGAAAAGAAATTTGACTTTTGGGAAAAAGGAGTGAATTTTCAAGAGTTTGATCACATAAGTTTTTCAAGTTACTCTTATAAACCTGCTATAATAAAAGATTCTATTTTGTATTTCAGCCAATCATTCTTAAAACATCCTCGAAAGAAAAGCGATTGGAACAAAATCCCAATGTTTGCATTCGCTAACCTTAATACAGGTAAGACAGGATGGAGTGAACTTCGCTACCCTTTGATTTTCAACAAGGACGAAGATTTTAAAAATGTCAAATTATATGACCCTGAAATCTGTTATACATATACAGGTAAGGATGTGGTCATTTCATTAGGACAATATGATAGCATTATGGTTTCCTCTGATTTTAAGCATAAAATCTCATACAATGCCAAAAGCCGTTACTTAGCCCATGCATATCCACATTTGCAAGACGGACAAATAGATTTGTTTAAGAATATACAAATACAAGGGAAATTACCACACTATTCTCACTTGATGTATGATAAATACCGAAAAGTAATTCTATCGGTTTGCCTTAATGCCGGATGATAATATAAAACCATTCTCCAACAATCCGCATCAAAGTTTCTCCATCATCATTCTAAACAAAGACTATGAAATTATCGGTGAAACAAAATTTCCCGGCAACACCTATGCCCACCACTTGTGCTTCGTAGGTAAAAAAAGGCCTGTATATTTCAGAGAATAATGAAAACAATCCTCAGTTTGACGAAAACAAACTGGTATTCAGGTGTTTCACACTTCAAGACCGGAAAAAATGAAGAAAAAGAACTACTCAATCATTCTATGTGGAGGGCTGTTCCTGGCAAGCTGTATGTCCAATAATGACAAATGCCTTCAAAAACTGTTTGATGAAGTCGGAGTTGAGATAACTTCCTAGCTATTTATAGCGAGTATATCATCTATGGCTACCCTTTTGAAAGTTCCTCCAATGTTTTTTCCTCGTACCTGCAAATCGCCTCCTTATAATCCTCGGAAATCAATTTCGGTTCTTTGGTAGCCAGGTCATAACCTACCATCACCGTGCGGCACTCACACTTCACCTCATGGGTATCCGTAGTCACGGCACGCTGCAACAAGGTAAAACTCTTATGCCCCAAATGTACCACAGCCGTTTCTATCACCAGATGATCCGAGAAAAATACCGGCATAAAGAAGTTTGCATTGATATTGGCTACCACAATAGCCAGCTTGCTCCAGTCGCACTGCCTAATACATCTTTTATATAAGTAGTCTTTGCCAAATCGTACAAAGAAAAGTAAACTGAATTGTTCATATGACCAAACTGGTCCACATCGCTGAATCGTATCTGCACCGGCATAGTATGCCTGAATTTTATATCCTCTGCCATAGTTAAGCTTATTAAAATCGTTCAAATATAACACTTTTCCCAGTAATTGAACCCTAAATGACAGATTATTCTTAATTTTGCTGCGAAATAAATGAATATGTAATTTTAATAACAATATAAACATGGATAAGAAGTATAGCAGGGAGACCTTATGCGTACAGGCAGGCTGGACTCCGAAAAAAGGCGAACCGCGCGTTTTGCCTATTTATCAAAGTACCACATTCAAGTATAACACCAGCGAACAGATGGCGCGTCTGTTCGATCTGGAAGATTCGGGATATTTCTATACACGCTTGCAAAACCCCACCAATGATGCCGTCGCCGCAAAAATCGCAGCATTGGAAGGCGGTGTGGGTGCTATGCTGACCTCGTCCGGCCAGGCTGCCAACTTCTATGCCATTTTCAATATCTGTCAGGCAGGCGACCACTTCGTATGCTCGTCTACCATCTACGGAGGTACATTCAATCTGTTTGGCGTCACGCTGAAAAAACTGGGCATCGAGTGTACCTTCATTGACGCCAATGCATCCGAGGAGGAAATAGACAAGGCTTTCCGCCCGAATACCAAAGCGTTGTTCGGCGAAACCATCTCCAATCCGAGCATCGACGTGCTGGACATCGAAAAGTTCGCACGTATCGCACACAAACACGGTGTGCCTTTGATTGTGGACAACACCTTCGCCACTCCCATCAACTGCCGCCCGTTTGAATGGGGAGCGGATATCGTCACCCATTCCACAACCAAATACATGGACGGTCATGCCACCAGTGTAGGAGGCGCCATTGTGGACAGCGGCAACTTTGACTGGGAAGCCCATGCGGACAAATTCCCCGGTCTGACCCAGCCCGACGAATCTTATCACGGACTGACTTATACCAAAGCGTTCGGCAAAATGGCTTACATGACGAAAGCAACCGCCCAACTGATGCGTGACCTCGGCTCCATCCAGTCTCCGCAAAATGCGTTCCTGCTGAATCTGGGATTGGAAACATTGCACCTGCGCGTGCCCCGTCATTGCGAAAACGCACAGAAAGTGGCCGAATGGCTGGAAGCCAACCCGAAAGTGAAATGGGTGAACTATTGCGGACTGAAAAGCAGCAAATACTATGATCTGGCACAGAAATACATGCCAAACGGCTCGTGCGGTGTCATCGCTTTCGGCTTGAACGGAACCCGTGAGGAAGCGATAGAATTTATGGACAGGCTGAAATTCATCTGCATCGTAACCCATGTGGCCGACGCACGTACCTGCGTACTGCATCCCGCCAGCCATACTCACCGCCAGCTCACCGACGAGCAGTTGCGCGAAGCGGGAGTCGCTCCGGACCTGATCCGTTTGTCGGTAGGTATTGAGAATGTAAGCGACATCATTGCCGATATTGAACAAGCTTTACAATAAGGCGAAGCGGATGAAAAGAATCATTATCATTGGCGCCACTTCCGGCATCGGACTGGAAGTGGCGCGATGCTATCTGAAAGCCGGCTGGCAGGTAGGCGTGGCAGGACGTAGAGAGGAAGAACTGGAAAGCTCCGGCAGTCCGCTCCCGGACAGGTATGTACCCAGCGGATAGATGTCACCCGCGAGGATGCCCCTGCCTTATTGGAGCAACTGATTATGAAAACCGGCGGCATGGATGTGTTCCTGCTCAGTTCGGGCATAGGCAAACAAAATCTTTCACTCTGCCCCGATATAGAATTACAGACCGCAGCCACCAATGTTTCGGGATTCATACGAATGGTCAATGCCGCCTATCACTATTTCGAACAGCAAGGCAAAGGACATATAGCGGTGATCAGTTCCATAGCAGGCACCAAGGGACTGGGATCCGCCCCTGCCTATTCAGCGACCAAACGGTTTCAAAACACCTATCTGGATGCTTTGGACCAATTGGCGCACATGAACAAGCTACACATTTCCTTCACCGACATCCGTCCCGGATTTGTCGCCACCCCTCTGTTGAAAGATGACAAATACCCGCTGCTGATGCATGCTCCCTACGTGGCATCACAAATTGTAAGAGCCATCTCCCGAAGGAAAAGAGTAGCTGTCATAGACCGGCGTTATCAGATGCTGGTGTTTTTCTGGAAACTGATTCCCGGATGGCTATGGGTGAGGCTGCCTGTGCGGAACCAATAAAGCACTTAGCTCCCAAGCTGAGGCATTGCCTGACTAACCTTATTCGAACTAAATTCATATTTTTACCTGAACGTCTTTTCATTATCTCAAACTTATCACTACTTTTGTAATTGGATTTTAGGATTATTTTTCATAATAAAATGTCGAATTGTTCTTAAGAAGAACCAGCAACTAAGACATCATTAAAAGAACAAACATTAAACATCAAACAAATATAAGATTCTATCTGACACCAAGCATTCAATTATCAAATCGCTAAAATCCGAAACAGAGAAAAGATAAAAATTATGATACGAGATATTATAAATCAAAATGAAGAAGCGCAACCTACTGACAGAACGTTAGGATTGCTACACCGGGACTTTCCGCAATGTTTCAATGCAGAAGGCAAATTTGATATAGCTGCTTTTCGTGAGCTACTAACTGACAAAGTAGACCTTATAAAGGAAGGTAGCGGCTTTAACTTTCTTGGCAAGAACTATGCCAGTCTGTTGGCCTCGATGGATACGACTACCGTATTAGTGCCCGATCTGGAACATAACAGCAAGCCGGAGAATATAAATAGTCAGAATGTGTATATCAGCGGCGACAATCTTGACGCGCTGAAGCATCTGGTAAAGTCGTATGCCGGTAGAGTGAAATGCATTTATATAGATCCACCCTATAATACAGGTACTGACGGATTTGTATATAATGACAAATTCAACTTTACAGTGGAAGAATTGCAAGAGAAATTGAGCATCGGTGAGGAACAAGCAAACCGTATTCTTGCAATGACAACCCGTGGTGCTGCTTCGCACTCAGCATGGCTTACCTTCATGATGCCCCGTCTGCAATACGCTAAAGACTTGCTCTCTGACGATGGAGTGATTTTTATCTCTATCGACGATAATGAGCAGGCTAACTTGAAGTTGCTGTGCGACCATGTGTTTGGAGAGGAAAATTTTGTGGCTCTATTCCCATGGCGGAAAAGAACGGCAAAGTCAGATGTTCCATTCGGAGTATCAAAAGATTACGAATGGATAGTATCATACGCCAGAACAGATTCTTTTTTGGCTGGTATCGATGGAAAGGGAAGAAAATATTACGAAACAGAAGATTTTCCCGGACAACCTTGGAGAGTGCATGATTTGACAAAGCAGACTACTGCATCGGAACGCCCCAACAGTTTTTTCACAATAAGGAACCCTCAAAACGGTAAAGAATATCCAGCAAACCCGAAACGTACTTGGTGCATTACACAGGACACATTTGATTCTTATTATGCACAAAAAAGAATCGTATTCCCCGGTGATTACGATTTCCTAAAAATAGATAAGCCCGTGCTCCGCTATTGGAAAGACAATGATATGCAAAAGGCTGGTGACCGCTTCGGACAATATGCCGTCAGCACTCATCTTCCATCCCATATCGCATGAGCCAAGACGGAACAAAGGATTTAGACGAGCTTTTCAATGCCAAGATTTTCAGTTTTCCAAAACCTGTAAGTCTCATAAAACACCTTATAGATGGAGCTGTAGAAAAGGACAAAGATGAACCGATCATCATACTCGACTTTTTCTCCGGCTCGGGCACCACCGCACAAGCCGTAATGGAACTAAACAGTGTGGAAGATGGTTATAACTTACAGTACATCCTTGTACAATTGCCCGAAAAAATAAAACCAAACACAGAGGCATACAAAGAGAAGTATAAGACTATCGACCAAATCGGCCAAGAGCGTATCCGCCGTGCAGCAGCCAAGATAAAGTCGGAAAACCATGCCGATATAGATTATGGCTTCAAGCACTACACACTCCAGGAGCCGGACGAAAACACGCTTGACCGCATGGAAAAGTTTGTTCCGACTGATGCTTTTGGCAATGATTTAGTGAAAGCTTTCGGTAAAGAAACGGTTCTTGCCACATACGCCGTGCGCGACGGTTACGGACTGACACCGAAAATAGAACCGGTAAAGTTTGGCAACTATACAGCTTGGCTCTGCGGCAAACATCTCTATATGATAGACCAAGGGTTTGATATACTGGGAGATGATTTGACAGAGCTGGTTGATAAATACAACAAAGACCATTCGTTCACAGCCGATACCGTCGTTATCTTCGGTTATAGTTTTAACTTCGGCCAGACGGACGCCATAAAGAAAAATTTGGGTGCCATCACCGACCGCAGCCGCATAAATATAGATATTCGCTACTAAAACCACCTGCAAATTATGGAACTGAAATTAGAAAGCGGATTGCCGCACCAGGAGTATGCGGTAGAAGCCATCAGCGAGGTGTTCAAGCAGGTGGAGATAAATCAACAGGTGGCACATTACTCAAACCCTGTTATAGACCTTCGTTCAAACCGTTTTATTGGAAATATATACCGCATACAGCAAAGGGAGCGGCAGAATGTGGCGGAAAAATACAGAAACGAGCAGCCGGTGGGCAACACCTTGTGTCTGGACATCAAGATGGAAACAGGCACAGGCAAGACATACGTATATACACACACCATCTTTGAACTGCACAAACGTTATGGCATAAACAAGTTCATCATTGCCGTTCCAAGCATTGCCATCAAAGCCGGCACAAGCACTTTTCTGAACGAAACGTATGTCAAAGCACATTTTAAAAACACGTTGGGCTATGATGCGGAGATAAACGTGGGTGTGCTGGAAGCTGTGAAAAAACAGAAGAAAGGCAGGAAATATTTTCCTACCGCAGTGCGTGCCTTCGTGGAAGGATCAAGACTGAACAGAAACAAGATATATGTGCTGATAGTGAACAGTGCTTTGCTCACTACCGGCAAGATGCTCACACGCAATGACTATGATGTGACTATCGAAGGATACGACCGGCCGTTTGACGCACTGCGTTCCACACGTCCATTCGTAATCATTGACGAGCCTCACACTTTCTCGCGTGACCAGAAGGCATATAAAGCCATCATCAGCGAACTGACTCCGCAATGCATCATCCGCTTTGGTGCAACCTTCCCGATGACTACCATAGGCAAAGGGAAAAAGAAAACAACAGTACGCGATTATGAGCATCTGCTCTATGACCTTAATGCACAACGTTCATTCTCTTCGGGACTCATCAAAGGGGTAATGAAAGAGCACTTTGAACCCACTTCAACCATCAACGAGAAGGTAAAGATATTGGATATCAATGACAAAAAAGCGACTTTCCAACATATCACTCAAACCTCCAAGGCCAGTCATGTATTGAGTGTCGGAGATTCGTTGTCAATCCTAAGTCCCGAACTCACGGGGCTCACCATTACAGGTATCACAAAAGATTTGGTTATACTCAGCAACGGCATGGAGAAGCACAAAAAAGACGAGTTTGATGTGGACATATACACATCGTCCTATCAGGAAAGCATGCTCCGCCTTGCCATACAACGTCATTTTGAAACAGAACGTGACAATTTCCATAGAGAAAAAGGCAGAATTAAGACACTGGCTTTATTCTTTATAGACGACATACTCTCTTTCCGCGGAGATGATGAGGCAACAATGCCTGGCTGAGAGATTTGTTCGACAGGCTGCTTGAAGCACAATTGAAAACAGAACTTCAAAAAGAAAATTCGCCCGGATATGCAACATACTTGCGTGCAAGCCTCAATGATCTTGCCGCTTGCAGGGCCGGCTACTTCGCACAAGACAACAGTGACCCGGACGATGCAGTGAAGAAGGAAGTGGATGACATATTGCACAACAAAACTGAACTGTTGTCGTTCGTAAACAAGAAAGGACAACCCAATACACGCCGTTTCCTCTTCTCGAAGTGGACATTAAAAGAAGGCTGGGATAACCCGAATGTATTTACAATAGCCAAATTGCGCAGCAGTGGCAGCGAAAACAGCAAACTACAGGAAGTGGGACGAGGATTGCGCCTGCCTGTGGATGAATATGGCAACCGGGTAAAAGACGAATCGTTCTACCTGAACTACATCGTAGACTTTACTGAACGCGACTTTGCAGACCGTTTGGTGATGGAGATAAATGAGGATATACAGACGGGTAGTATCACACACATATCCCTTGAAGATATGCGAAGAGTTGCAGCACTGCGTGGAACGGGAGAAATGGATCTGTTCATGGAATTGTATCAGAAAAAATATGTTCTTGACTTGGATCGCACACTTGACCCAACAAAGGTGATGGACTTGTTTACCGAATATCCTGAGTTTAACAATGTTACAGGTAAGGTAAAAGACCGCAACAAAGGTACAAAGGATGTGGTGAAAATACGCAAAGCCCGCTATGAAGAACTAAAAGAACTGTGGGTGCAACTCAACCGTAAATACATTGTATTTTACCAAAACGACATTGACCAGCAGATTAGAGCAGCATTACCCGGTATTTTAATAAATGATGTTTTTATACACCAATCCATACAAAGCCTGCGCCAGCAAGTGACAACGGCCGATGGTCAAGTTGTGACGATGCAGCAGGCTGGCCAGCAATACATTCTGGCAGGTAAAGAGATGCACTATAACGAGTTCCTGAAGCGTGCATGCCGACAGACAAGCATACCGATGACTATGCTGCATTCCGCCATTTGTGAATATGCCAGAACGCACCCGATGGATGGATATATCAATGAATCATCACTGAGCGCATTTATCGCCAAGTTCAACGGATGGAAGATAAAGAACTTGCAAAACCTGGTGAAATATCGTCAGGCAAACTATTCGTCAAAATCAACAGCCTTTACCTATGCCGACGGTTCGCTGAAGGAAGAGGTGTTGCAGTGGACGATAGGCAAAAATGTACTAAACGCAGAACCTTCAAAAAAGTATCTGTATGACAAAGTGGTATACGACTCACCACTGGAAAAGGAGAATATCATGAATGAAGTCGACCATGTAATAGTGTATGGCAAAATTCCACAAAAGAGTATCTGTATTCCCAACATTACCAAAGACCTTTACAGCCCCGACTTCATCTATGTGGTGCAACGTGCCGATGGCAAAAAAGAGCTGAACATTGTTATTGAAACTAAAGATATACCAAATGATGAAGCCAAGAGAACAGTCGAAGACGCGAAGATAAATAATGCAGAGCGGTTCTTCCAACAGTTAAAGATTGATGGATATGAAGTAAAATTCTGCCGCCAATTGCAGAACAAGAAAATGGCAAACATTATCAGCGAGTTATTAGAAGAAGACGCTTCGAACCCTGTATAAACGAACAGAGATACGGTATATGCCCTGACACCTGCCAACAAGGGTCAGGGCATTTGATTTATTATTGTGACAGACAGCCCCATACCATGAGGAGAAAAATACCTCCTCCCCGCATTAATAACATAAAAAAAACGGTTCCTCTTTGTAACAACTTTCCCGCTTCCCCCGTCTATCTGATTGAAAGCGCTTTCAAAAACAAATTCAGTTATGAACAAAAACAAAATAAAACCATGAAAAAGTTTGTATTTACTCTATTGCTAGTCTTCGTCTGCCATCTGGGCTACGCCCAAAGCATCAACGGTCTTTTCAATGAATTCGGCAGCGAAAAAAATGCCGATTGTGTCAAAGTATCTTCTTTCATGATGTCTCTTGGAAAAATGTTCGCCGGACACGATGAAGACGCTGAGATAATAAGAAAAATAAAGTCAATAAAAGTACTGGACCTGGAATCTTGTACGGCAAGCGTAAAAGAACGGTTCAGTAAAAAAGTGAACAGGCTGAGCCTGAAGGGATACGATGAGCTGATGCGTGTAAACGATGAAGGCGAGAAAGTCCGCGTGCTGATGAAAACCAAAAAGGAAACTATCCGCGAACTGCTATTCGTATGCACGGGAAAAGAGGATTGTACACTGGTACAGATAAACGGAAAATTCACAAAGGAAGATATAGACAAATTAGTAAATCAGGAAACAAAGAAGAAGCATGGACGCCGCTGAGTTTAAACAACAATTCCTGCCTTACCACCGCAAACTCTACCGGACAGCCTTCCGGCTGACAGAAAACCCTCAGGAGGCGGAAGATATGGTGCAGGAGGCGTATCTGAAATTGTGGAACAAGCGCGATGAGCTGGCGGGCGTGCTGAACACCGAAGCCTACTGCGTCACCCTTGTCAAGAACCTGTGCTACGACGCCCTCCGCAGGAGCCGGCCCGATGAAGACGGACATGCACCCGAAGAGCTGAACCTCCCTACGGACACCAACATAGCGCGGGAAGTGGAACAACGGGATGAGGTGAACCAGGTACGCCGGCTCATCGGCAGACTGCCAGAGCAACAAAAGCGGGTGATTCTGCTCCGTGATGTCAATGACTGCTCCTTTGAGGAGATAGAACAAGCCACAGGACTGAATGCCATCAACATACGTGTGTTGCTGAGCCGCGCCCGCAAAAAGATACGTGAACAATATAATGCAATAATGAACTATGAAAGTAAATGAAATAGAAAGACTATTGGCCCGGTATTACGATGGAGAAACCAGCGAAACCGAAGAAAAGGAACTGAAACGCTTTTTACCGAAGAGGACGTTTCCGGCTCATTTACTTGCCGAGAAGGAAATCTTCATGCAACTGGCAGCACAGCCCGCTCCCGAAATACCGGAAGGACTGGAAAGCAGGCTGAGCCGCAAGATAGACCAATGGGACACAGGCGAAAGACGCACGCTGAAAATAAAAAACATACACGGACCCTCCGCTTGCAATGGATAGGGAGCATAGCCGCCAGCCTGCTCATCCTGCTCTCCGTAGGACTGTACCTATACAAGCCCTATCCGGCACCGCAAGATACCTGCGCCACCCCCGAAGAAGCATACGTACAGGCCCAGAAGGCACTTATCATGCTTTCCAGCAGCCTGAATAAAGGAATAGAAAAAGTGGAATCGGTGCAGGAAGCCACCGGAAAAATTCAAGAGAACGTAAACGAACAATTAAACCGATTAAATAACATAAAACAATGAAACGTACATATATCATTACCTTATTGCTCTCTCTGTGCTCACTGTTCACCTACGCACAGGACAGTTTTTTCGACAAGTTCGCTGATATGGACGGGGTAACCTCTGTCTATATCTCAAAAGCCATGCTCAGCCTGATGCCCGACATGAAAACGGAAGGGGTAAATATAGGCGAAGTAGCCTCCAAACTGGATAACATCCAGATTCTAAGTTGTGAAAAACCCGACATTATCGCCAAGCTGAAAAAAGAGACAGCTTTCATCAGTCCCAAGAACGGCTACGAGGAACTGATGCGCATAAACGATGAAGGCGAAAAGACCATCATTTATCTGAAACGGAACAAAAACAAAGAAAAGGAATTTGTATTGATGAGTCAGGAAAAAAATGAATTTACCATCATCGCCATCACAGGAAATCTGACCCTGCAAGAGATACAAGGCATCATCAACAAGGAGTAACTCCACACATCCCCCACCATAAGGCCTTTTCTCCCGCCTGCTAAGGTCTGAAGAAAGGATATATACTATCTCCATAGCACTATGGAGTTATCTCCAAAGCTTGCGGAGTTAACTCCAAAGGCTATGGAGATAACTCCGCAGGCTTTGGAGATAGTAACCGGACGGTCGGAAAGGCTTAACAATAGGGCTGCGAATGCTTACGTTATCTCCGGAAAAGGGTTATCCGCCCGTAGAAGCCCCGCCAATGAAGGAACTTATTTCTTTATCCGTTTTTGGGTAGGCAAAGTAAACTCATGCGCTTCGGTCACCGCCCCGTTGCTCTCTGTTGCAAAAACACGGAATTGCGCCTGGCCTGTTTTCAACTTCCTGCCTCCACGAATGGTGGCCGTGTACCTTATCTGATTCCCGACAGGCATATAGGCAATCTGAGCCGAAGGTGAAATCAAAATATGTTTCATGCCGCTCATTTCCTCTATTACCGGAGTAACATTGTAAGCGGGCACATCACCATCATTCACCACATCGAACACCAGTTTGCTGTCTTCTTCCGCATCAATAACATGGTTACGGTTATCATCGATAAAACGCAGGTTGATAATCCTCAATCCCGATGAAGGCTCATAAGAGGAAGTGTGCTCATACTGCGAAGAAGAAGGATAAGTCTTTACGTAATACTCCTCCACCTGATAAGTTTCCTCCCGAGGTGTAGTTATGGCATTTCCCACAGCAGCCCCCGTTACAGTTCCCAGCAGGGCGCCGAATTGCGAACCGTTGTATCCGCCGGCCCTGTCACCCACAATAGCGCCTAATACTCCGCCGATGGCCGCACCGGCTTGTACTGCCGCCGGATTGCCTTGCATTCCGGATGGTGAGCAAGCCGAAAGCAAAGCGGTCGGAATGCATAAAATGAATATCATTTTTCTCATACCCCAAGTAGTTTATAATCTTTATCAGACAGACAAATATACTTTTCCTATTGACAATGGGTTCATCGGCTATGTTAAAATTTCATTTCCTGTCATGCATCCTCATCGGTCTAACCGCCATCATTCTGGATGGAAGGCTCTTCTTCCTAAAATGAAAAGATAAGTCTAAATAACACAAGAAACAGAAGGAGACGTTTTTTTTCTATATATTTGCCGGAAAACAAATGAAAAGTTCTTCGCCATACCCTTGCATCGCCGCAGAAGGCTTCCCCTCTCCGCTGCAAAACCGCGCCCGGTATGGCAAGGAAATATTTATAACCTATCATTATGGAATTGAAAGCAAAATACGAACAGCGCATTGAACAGGCTGAGGCAGAACTCCGCCAGGTAAAAAATAAGATTCTCCGCATCAGCACGCTGAGGGTCTTGTTATTTGCAGCAGGGATTATAGGAACAATCTACTTCTATCAGGCAGGGACACCCACTATATGTCTAACCATAGCGGTCACTTTCGTTCCTTTTCTGGCATTGGTGAAGTATCACAACCGGTTGTTTTTCCGCAAAGACTGGCTGGAAACCTGCATACGGGTGAATAGTGACGAGCTTTCCGCACTGGCGGACAACTATGAGCCATTTGAGGACGGAAAGGAATTCACAAACCCGGCCCACAGGTATTCTTTTGACCTGGACTTGTTCGGAAGGCACTCCTTGTTCCAGGCCTTGAACCGTACCTGCACTTCATTCGGAAAGGAAAAACTGGCAGAATGGTTGCAAAATCATCTGGAGATAAAGGAAGAGATAATCCAACGGCAGGAGGCGACAAAGGAACTGGCTGCTTATTCCGATTTCCGGGAAACATTCCGGATCACCGGCCTGCTCTACAAAGGGGCGACAAGCGACCGTGAAGAAATTAAAGAGTGGACGGAAGCACCTGCCTATTTCAGCAAGAAAGTGGTGAGCCGCCCGTTATTGGGAATCGTTCCCGGAGTCAACATCGTACTGGCTATGCTGGGAGTGGCGGGGGTCATTCCGATGACATGGTTCGGACTGGCCTTCGGACTGTTCGTGATAGGTAGTTTCGGACTGATAAAGCCTGTCAGCAACCTGCAAAGAGTGTATGACAAGAAATTACGTATCCTGTCTATCTACGCCGAACTGATCAGCCTGATAGAAAACCGGGAAATGAACGCTCCGCTACTCAGACACCTGAAAGCTGAATTCGGCATGAACGGGAAATCCACCACCCATATCTTGAAAGAGCTTTCACGGGAACTGGACAAACTGGACTTGCGCAACAACCAACTGCTATATGTCTTGCTGGAAGGTTCCATGTTCTGGCAACTCCGGCAGGTAATGCGCATTGAGCAATGGAGGCACAAATATGGAAAATATCTGCTCCACTGGCTGGACGTATTGGGTGACATTGATGCTCTTTGTTCTCTGGCGACATTTGCCGGCAACCATCCCGCATACACCTATCCGACCATTGCCGGCAAGCCTTTTGTATTCCTTGCAAAGGATATGGGACATCCCCTGATGCCTGCACGGCAATGTGTGACCAATGATGCCGATATCCCCTCAAGACCGTTCTTTGTCATCATCACAGGAGCCAACATGGCAGGAAAAAGTACTTATCTGCGTACCATCGGAGTAAACTATGTACTTGCCTGTATCGGCAGTCCGGTGTGCTGCGACTCGCTCGAAATCTATCCTGCCCGGCTCATAACCAGCTTGAGGACTTCGGATTCGCTCAACGATAACGAATCATATTTCTTTGCCGAACTGAAACGTTTAAAACAAATCATCGACCGACTGAACTCGGGTGAGGAACTTTTTATCATCTTAGATGAAATCTTGAAAGGTACCAATTCGATGGACAAACAGAAAGGGTCTTTTGCCCTTGTCAAACAGCTGATGACACTGAAAGCAAATGGCATTATCGCTACACACGACCTCTTGCTGGGCAAATTAATCGAATACTTTCCCGATGAAATCCATAATTATTGTTTTGAGGCAGATATTACAAACAATGAGCTGACTTTTTCCTATAAGATGCGTGAGGGCGTTGCCCGCAACATGAATGCATGCTTTTTAATGGAAAAGATGGGGCTGGTCATCAACGACTAACCCCACCCGACAATTTATCACATTAACGTCTTAAGCAAATAAAGCAGACCTTCACAGGCACACCTTATTTCATAACATAAAGAGTCATAGAAAATCAAAATTCACTTGTTTCCAAGCAATGTACAAACGCACTTGCATCATCTCCCGTGAAATAAAACACAGAAGATGCAGGTTCGTATGTATAGGGGATGAAACGGAACAGCTGGGCCGCAACGAATTTCTTGTCCTGAGAAATCATATAGTCCATACGTACGTTTCCGTTTGTCTTTACTTTCACGTCATTCCTGGTTTCAAAACCTTTTTTCTCCAACGCATCCGTCAAAGCCTGTAAATCGCATACATCAAAGAAGCAGGTCCCTTCTTTAGCTACGCTGCCGGTAGGTGCATATACCCATTCCTTGCCTCGCCAGAAAAAGCGGAATACGGCCCACAGAAACAAAATGGTTCCACCGGCCATAAGCACCATGCTCATGGTGGATGAGGAATCCCCCATCTTTAAAGAGGTTGCAAATGCACCCGCACCTATCACACAAAGGATAGCGGATATGATAATAGAAGAAACACTAGTACGTTTTACGACATCAGGGTGTGTTGTTGAAAACAAGGTTGCTTCAGTAGAAACTGTATTACTCATAATAATTTAAATTTTATTCTTTACTAATTAAAAATACAAATAATTCATACCAAGGTCACATCTCGCCAATCACCCGGCAAGACAGAACCATGAAAAACAAATTGGTAAAAGAATAAAAAGCTAAATAAGAAATGCGCCTCATACCAAAGATATAGTGCTCGCAAGCACTATCCCAGGGAAGGGAATAGGAAGAGGCATACACATGGGTATGACAGCTTGCAAGACTGGCCATCCGGGCGGCCATCTTACGCAACAAAATTTTGATAAATTGGGTAGTCTCCATGGAGGAAAAACGGTACATACGCTCTGCAGAGGCACTGACGCGATGTGCTAAAGTATGAGCGTCCCCAAACTCCATATCTGCTATTCCCTTATTGCTATCCAAGGGAATGACACGATCTTCATTGATGGAGTGCTGCGGAGTAGTATCCGTATGCTGTACAGTACATACCGTCATTGATGCAGCTGGAACTGCATCTACATATTCTGTTCCGGCAAAAGCCAAGGCAAACAGAAAAAATAATATGACTGTAACAAATCCTTTCATTGCTTACTGTTTGGTTTACAAAGATAACATAAATAGCGTTTTAGGTTTCATTTCATACAATAATTAACACATATCAAAGGTATTTTGTTTTAAGGGAGCTATGAAGGATTATCCAAAATTATGAAGGATCGGTTCTCAATTCCTTCATGGTTTCTTCCTGAAAGCAACAGGTTACCTATCTATGACGGTTTTGAAGGAATTATTCGATGTTTCTAATTCCGACTTTAAATTAAAAGCTGTTCTTGTTCTGCATGCCTCGTCCGTATCAAAACTTTTGTAAACAGAACAAGTAATATGCATGTGGACAGAAGCCTCACAGCTTGTTTTCTCATTACTGCCGGTCAGGGCATAAAATAAAAAAAGCCACAGCTTTTATAGCTATGGCTTTTATATATATGATGATTACAGATTATTCAGCTTTAGGGGCTTCCTCTGTAGTTTCAGCTGCCGGTGCTGCAGGAGCTTCTGTAGCGGCTGCACTCTTCTTAGAACGACGAGTACGAGTTGCTTTCTTAGCAGTTGCAGTCTTAGCCATGTTTTCATCGTAATCTACCAATCGATAAAGCACATTTCAGCATTATCACCCAAACGATGACCTGTTTTGATGATACGAGTATAACCACCCGGACGATCTGCTACTTTTACAGAGATTTCTTTGAACAACTCCGTTACAGCAAACTTATCTTGCAAGTTGCTAAATACAACACGACGTGAATTAGTTGTGTCGTCTTTAGATTTTGTAATTAAAGGCTCAACGAATTTCTTCAAAGCTTTAGCCTTTGCAACAGTCGTAGTGATTCTTTTGTGCTTGATCAAAGAACAAGCCATGTTAGATAACATAGCACTTCTATGAGAAGCAGTACGACCTAAATGATTGAATTTCTTATTATGTCTCATTTTTTATTCTTTATCTAATTTATATTTAGAGATATCGGTTCCAAACGACAGATTCAGACCCTCGAGCAAATCATCAAGCTCCGTGAGCGATTTCTTACCGAAGTTTCTGAACTTCAACAGATCTGTCTTGTTGAACTGTACCAAGTCACCCAATGTTTCCACATCGGCAGCTTTCAAGCAGTTCAAGGCACGAACTGAGAGGTCCATATCAACAAGCTTAGTCTTAAGCAGCTGGCGCATGTGCAATACTTCTTCATCAAATTCTTCATTGCCGTCCACATCGGATGTTTCAAGAGTAATCTTTTCATCAGAGAACAACATGAAATGATAAATCAATATTTTAGCGGCTTCTTTCAAAGCTTCCTTCGGGTGAATGGAACCATCGGTAGTAATTTCCAATACCAGCTTTTCGTAGTCAGTCTTCTGTTCAACACGGAAGTTTTCCACCTGATATTTTACATTACGTATCGGTGTGTAAATAGAATCGATAGGAATTACATTAACATCGGTACAATATTCGCGGTTTTCGTCGGCCGGAACATACCCTCTACCTTTATTAATGGTAATGTCCATCTGCATTGTTGCTTTTGAATCTAAATGGCAAATAACCAATTCAGGATTTAACACTTCAAATCCAGTCAAATACTTACTTATATCACCTGCCTTAAATTCACTAGAATTCTCAACGGTAATGCTTACCTTTTCATTTTCGAACTCTTCTACTACTTGCTTAAATCTGACTTGCTTCAGATTTAAGATAATGTTGGTCACGTCTTCTTTAACACCGGGTACAGATGCGAACTCATGTTCTACACCTTCGATCTTAATCGTGTTGATTGCAAATCCTTCCAATGAAGAAAGAAGAATACGGCGTAAAGCATTACCTACGGTAATACCGAAACCGGGTTCGAGTGGACGGAACTCAAATTTTCCAAATCTGGAGTCCGCTTCCAACATTAATACTTTATCAGGTTTTTGAAATGCTAATATCGCCATGAAATTAATTATTATTTAGAGTACAATTCAACGATCAAGTGTTCTTTAATGTTTTCAGGAATGTCTGCTCTTTCAGGTATATGTAACAACTTACCTACCTTAGAACTTTCATCCCACTCCAACCAAGGATATTTGCTGTGATTGAATCCTGCAAGTGAATTAGCAATCACTTCCAAAGATTTAGATCTTTCGCGTACACCCACAATCTGACCGGGTTTTACAGAGAATGAAGGAATATTAACTACCTTTCCATCTACTGTAATGTGCTTGTGACTTACTAACTGACGGGCAGCAGCACGAGTCGGAGCAATACCCAAACGGAACACCACGTTGTCAAGACGAGCCTCTAAACTCTGCAACAAGATTTCACCGGTAATACCGTTAGCACTTGCAGCCTTTTCAAACAGGTTACGGAATTGTTTTTCCAATACACCGTAAGTATATTTAGCTTTTTGTTTTTCTGCCAACATGACACCATACTCAGAAGTCTTTCTTCTTCTGTTGTTACCATGTTGTCCGGGAGGATAATTCTTCTTAGATAAAACTTTATCTGCTCCAAAGATTCCTTCACCGAATTTACGGGCTATTCTTGATTTTGGTCCAGTATATCTAGCCATTTCTTTTAAATATTTAATTGTTTATTCATGAACTTAATTTGTTGCAGCCGCGATTACAGAAAGGAAGTGCAATCCATTATTAACAAAATCAAGTTACATATAAAAATAGGTTATCTATTAAACTCTTCTTCTTTTCGGAGGACGACAACCGTTGTGCGGAAGCGGAGTTACATCAATAATTTCAGTAACCTCGATACCAGCTCCGTGAACAGTTCTGATAGCAGACTCACGTCCGTTTCCAGGACCCTTTACATAAGCTTTCACCTTTCTCAGGCCAAGATCAAACGCTACCTTAGCGCAATCTTGTGCAGCCATCTGTGCTGCATAAGGAGTGTTCTTCTTAGAACCTCTAAATCCCATCTTACCTGCAGAAGACCATGAGATAATCTGACCTTCACTATTTGCCAGAGATACAATGATGTTGTTGAATGAAGAATGAACATGCAACTGTCCATTAGCGTCAACCTTCACATTTCTCTTCTTAGCTGCGACTGTTTTTTTTGCCATATCAACAATTATTATTTAGTAGCTTTTTTCTTATTTGCAACTGTTTTCTTTCTTCCCTTACGTGTACGAGCGTTGTTCTTAGTGCTCTGGCCACGAACCGGCAGACCAATACGGTGACGTACACCACGATAGCAACCAATATCCATTAATCGCTTAATGTTTAATTGCACTTCTGAACGAAGATCACCTTCTACTTTGTATTCAGCACCAATGATTTCACGAATTTTAGCAGCCTGGTCATCTGTCCAGTCTTTTACTTTCACATCTCTGTCAACACCAGCCTTATCCAAGATTTTTGCTGAACTACTGCGTCCAATACCATATACATAGGTTAACGCAATCTCGCCTCTCTTATTCTGAGGCAAATCTACACCAACTATTCTTATAGCCATATACTAAATTATTTTTTTTGCAAAAATAATAAATTATCCTTGACGTTGTTTATACTTAGGATTTTTCTTGTTAATAACATACAAACGGCCATTTCGTCTAACGATTTTGCATTCCGGCGTACGTTTCTTTAATGATGCTCTTACTTTCATATCTTATTTCTTTTTTATTTATATCTAAAACGATTCTTCCTTTAGATAAGTCATAAGGAGACATCTCTACTCTGACCTTATCCCCGGGTAATATTTTAATGTAATGCATTCTCATCTTGCCAGAGATATGAGCAGTAATCTCATGCCCGTT
>OKWC01000014.1_pt1 | contig 28483 bp, 34 predicted proteins | sample 1606971 | NCBI WGS metagenome assembly OKWC01 (sample SAMN04414076, study PRJEB24778) | human gut metagenome | material: faecal | host: Homo sapiens
TACTTAATAGAAGTTTTAATATCATTACTTAAAAAATATGGGTTCATACTTTATATTCGCCATTGTCCTGACGGTGTTGTACGTCATCTATTACGCGGTCAATATCGCCCGGGACCTCTATGGGAAGAAGAGAGACGGCAAGACGGACGAGGAGGTCTTCGACCTCGGCCTTGTGGATGCCACGGAAGAGAGCATCAGCGTCTCGGAGAACGAGACCGGGTTCAGTATCGGAAGCGAGAAGTACGACACGGAGGCCGAGACAGTCGCCCCGCCAGCAGCGCAGGGCGGCGATGCGGAACAAGAGGAAGAGACCGCCCATGCGCGGTTCGAGCGGCTGAAGGCCAAGGCGGAGGAACGGATGGAAGATTCCGTCCCCTACCTGTCTGACCCCTTCACGTCGGAGGAAATGTACAAGGCGATGGTTTCCAGGGGCTGTCCGGAAAACCGTCCCGAGTTGAAGTGGAAGCCTGTCAAAGATGAGCTGTAAAATGTCAAGGACGAAAAAGATACTCTGTACACTATGTTCCATCCTCCCATGTTCGGCATTTGCCAAAAGCGGCGGCGTGAATTACAGCTGGGGTGCGGACGCGCTCGCCACGATGCACGACTTCGTGGTCACGATGATGCTGTATGTCCAGTACATGTGCTACGCGCTCGCCTCGGTTCTGGTTGTCATAGCCGCGCTCCAGATCTACATCAAGATGAACCGGGGCGACGACGACGTAAGCAAGTCCATTATGATGCTTATTGGCGCCTGCCTCTTTGCCATCGGCGCGTTTTTCGTGTTCCCCGCCTTTTTCGGTTATCGCATATAGAGACCGAAGAGGCGAAGCCGTACCGCCGCAGTGACGGTGCGGAAAACAACAAACAAATAAAATATAAAAGATCATGTTTCAAAAAGCAAAAAGACTGATGAAGAAGCTGGCCTCTGCCAAAGAGAAGATGCAGATGTTCATGCTGATGATGCTGTGCGGCCCGACGGCCGCCATGGCCCAGAACTCCGCCGGCGACTATTCTGCCGGAACGACGGCGCTGGCGACCGTCACGGAGGAAATCGCCAAGTATGTCCCGATTGTGGTGAAATTGTGTTACGCTATCGCCGGGGTCGTTGCGATTGTGGGCGCGATCAGCGTCTATATCGCCATGAACAACGAGGAGCAGGACGTCAAGAAGAAGATCATGATGGTCGTGGGAGCCTGTATCTTCCTCATTGCGGCGGCCAAGGCGTTGCCTCTGTTCTTCGGTATTGCCGCTTAAACATCAAGGATAAGTATGAAAGGCAAGGACGAACGCTATCCGGACTACCCGCTGTTCAAGGGACTGCAACGGCCTCTTGAGTTTTTGGGCATCCAAGGCCGGTATATATATTGGGCGGCGGTGACGACGTGCGGAGCCATTGTCGGCTTTGTCGCCGCCTACTGCCTGCTCGGTTTCATTGCCGGGCTTGTCGTGCTGGCAGCCGTCGTATCGGCCGGTATCGTGCTCATCCTCCTCAAACAGCGGAAAGGACTGCATAGCAAGAAGGTCGTTCCGGGTGTGTATGTGTATGCCCACTCGCGCAAGATCTGACGAAAGAAAAACCATCACGGCAATGTGCATGGCTTTATTGATTGTTGAACGCGGGCGGGTTTGTCTTGAAGCAAGGCGAACCTGCCCCTATTTAATTACACGTATATCGAAATGACCCTATACATCATTTTATGTTTTGTCGCTTTGTGCGCGGGTATGGCCTTGTCGGTCTATGCGTTCGGTACGGGCGGCAAGCGCAAGCGAATCTTTCAGGACATCTATTTCTCGGCGGAGGAAACGGACGGTGTGGGTGTGCTGTACACCAAGACCGGCGAATATTCCGCCGTACTTAAGATAGAGAATCCGGTACAGAAATATTCGGCGGACATTGACAGTTACTACGACTTCACACACTTGTTCACCGCCCTTGCGCAGACGTTGGGCGAAGGGTACGCCATCCACAAGCAGGACATCTTCGTCAGGAAACAGTTTGCGAGCGAACCGACTGACGGTCAGGAGTTCCTGTCTTCATCCTATTTTCGTTATTTCAAGGGACGTCCTTACACGGACAGCCTTTGCTACCTGACCATCACGCAAGAGGCGAAGAAAAGCCGTCTGTTCTCGTTCGATAGCAAAAAGTGGCGCGACTTCCTTGTGAAAATCCGTAAAGTACACGACCAGTTACGTGACGGCGGCGTACAGGCCAGATTCCTGAACAAAGCCGAAGCGAGCGAGTACGTCGATCGTTACTTCGCCATGAACTTCAAAGACCGCACCGTGTCGATGACGAACTTCAAGGCGGACGATGAAACCGTGTCGATGGGCGACAAACGCTGCAAGGTGTACAGCCTTGTGGACGTGGACTGTGCCGCACTGCCCTCACAGATACGTCCGTACACGAATATCGAGGTCAACAACACGGAAATGCCCGTCGATTTGGTGTCGGTGGTGGACAGCATCCCGAACGCCGAGACGGTGGTCTATAACCAAATCATCTTCCTGCCCAACCAGAAGCGTGAGCTGTCGCTGCTCGACAAAAAGAGAACCGCCACGCGAGCATTCCCAATCCGAACAACCAGATGGCGGTCGAGGACATCAAGCGTGTGCAGGAAGTCATCGCCCGTGAGAGCAAGCAACTGGTATATACACACTTCAACATGGTGGTGGCCGTGTCTGCCGGTGCAGACCTGCAAAAGTGTACGAACCACTTGGAAAACGCTTTCGGGCGTATGGGTATCCATATCAGCAAGCGGGCATACAACCAACTGGAACTGTTCGTCGGTTCGTTTCCGGGCAACTGCTACACGCTCAATGAGGAATACGACCGTTTCCTGACCCTTTCCGATGCGGCGATGTGCCTGATGTACAAGGAGCGTGTGCTGCACAGCGAGGAAACGCCGCTGAAGATTTACTACACCGACCGTCAGGGCGTGCCGGTGGCTATCGACATCACGGGAAAAGAGGGAAAGAATAAACTGACTGATAATTCCAATTTTTTCTGTTTGGGGCCTTCGGGCAGCGGCAAGAGTTTTCATATGAACTCGGTCGTGCGCCAGCTCCATGAGCAGGGAACGGATGTGGTGATGGTCGATACGGGGAACTCATACGAGGGACTGTGCGAGTATCTGGGCGGCAAGTATATCTCCTATACCGAGGAACGGCCTATTACGATGAATCCGTTTCGCATCAACCGGGAGGAATACAATATCGAGAAGATAGACTTCCTCAAGAACCTTATCCTGATGATTTGGAAAGGGTCGGACAGCCAGATTCCCGAAATCGAGTTCCGCATTGTCGAGCAGATAATCATAGACTACTATGATGCCTATTTCAACGGATTTACAAGATACACCGACGAGCAACGGGAGGTACTGCTGAAAAACCTGTTTGCGGCGGCCAGCCGAAAGAACCCAAACAAACCACCCAGAGAGGTGGATGAGATGGTGCGCAAACAGATAGAGGTGCTTGAGGCACGGCGGGCGGCTCTCAAAGTGTCGGAACTGAACTTCAACTCATTCTTTGACTACTCATTCGACCGTCTGGAGCAGATCTGCACCGAAAATGACATCACGACAATCAGCTACTCGACCTATTCGACCATGCTGCAGCCGTTCTACAAGGGAGGCGCATATGAGAAGATTCTCAATGAGAATGTGGATTCGGCACTGTTTGACGAGACATTCATCGTCTTTGAAGTGGATGCAATCAAGGAAAACAAGAAACTGTTTCCCATTGTCACACTGATTATCATGGACGTGTTCCTGCAGAAAATGCGCATCAAGAAGACCCGTAAAGTCCTTGTCATCGAAGAGGCGTGGAAGGCCATTGCCAGCCCGCTCATGGCGGAATACATCAAGTTCATGTACAAGACCGCCCGTAAGTTTTGGGCTTCTGTCGGCGTGGTGACGCAGGAGATACAGGACATCATCGGCAGCGAAATCGTGAAGGAGGCCATCATCAACAACTCGGACGTGGTGATGCTGCTTGACCAGAGCAAGTTCAAGGAACGCTTTGACGAAATCCGAAAGATTCTTGGTCTGACCGAGGTGGATTGCAAGAAGATATTTACCATCAACCGCTTGGAGAACAAGGATGGGCGCAGCTTCTTCCGCGAAGTGTTTATCCGTCGGGGGACGACCAGCGGCGTGTACGGCGTGGAAGAGCCGCACGAGTGCTACATGACCTACACGACCGAACGGGCGGAAAAGGAGGCACTGAAGCTTTACAAGAAGGAACTTCGGTGCAGCCATCAGGAAGCTATCGAGGCATATTGCCGGGACTGGGATGCCAGCGGTATCGGGAAGGCCCTGCCTTTTGCACAAAAAGTAAACGAGACGGGGCGTGTGCTCAACCTCCGTCCCGTGTATGAATCCAAATAAGCATTGCAGCCATGAAACGACTACTCCTTATCCTGACCATCGCCTCGGTCACACTCTGCCAGACGGTTCACGCCCAGTATTACAGCGTGAACTACGACACCCGTACCGTTGCGGCGATGGTGGCTGCCTTCGGTACGGAAGCGGTCGCCGAAGGGTACTACCGGGAGCAGGTCGATGACGTCCTCAAGCACTACACGGCAGCGGAGGTCGCTACCGCCGGGATATTCGCGGCCAAGTTCTTGGAGCATAAAGCCCTGAGCGACCTCGGCATCTGGAACAGCCGTACGGAAAACTACTACTACCGGCGCATCTACCGGATGGTGGCGGAGAAAATCATGCCCAAGATATGGGTGGTGGCGAAGCAGATGCTCCATTCGCCGCAAACGGCTATCTATTGGGGCAGTTACCTGATGAAAGTCTGCGATGATACCAAAAGTCTGTGTATGCAGTTCGAGAGCGTGGTGACCAACAGCACGCTGACCTTTTCGGACATCGCCTTTCTCGAAATCAATCCGGAAATTGCCCCCTTGCTGAAACTCTCCGAAACGGGAAACATCGACTGGCAGCGGATGATGGACAACTTCGCCCGCATACCGGGCAACTTCACCCACGAGAACCTGAAAAGCGACCTCGACAACCTTTATAACACGGGGGTCGGCCTTGCAACGGCAGGCATTGCCAATCTTGGTGACGCCCTGTTGCAAAGCAGCTCGTTCCATGACCTGCTGGGTGGAAAGGTTGAAGAAATCGGCAACCTGTATGAACACTACGGGAGTCTATTCGAGCAGGCGGAACATGACATCAGCGGCTTGCTGATTGACATGGTGGGTGGTCCGGACAACGTGGCCGGTCTGTTCAACTTCAGCAACTACAACCTCACGGCATGGATGACCGACTACCTGGACGAAGCGATGGGGAACTATTACACGCAGCGGTGGTACATTGCCCGGCGTGACCAAGGGAGCGTATCGCTGTGCGACTACTATCCTCCGACGGACGACAACAGCATCCTGAACGGGGGCGCATGGGTGCGGTTCAACACGAGCGACCCGAATTTCTATCCTGATGCCTCGCAACGGGAACAGGTACTTGCCAACTCGGAAGGATATGCCGGTTGGTCAAGAAACCGCGTGCAGCAGTTGAACAACCAGAACGACGGGTTCAGCTACAGCATCAACTATTGGATGAGTGCCTATATCATCAGCAAGAAAAACAAGCAGACCAAAAAGGCATACGCATACGAAATCCATGTGAGCAAAAACTGGAACAAAGAAGAGGTCGTCTATGAGGAAGTCTTCGATTCCTACTCGATGGACTTGAACACGTTTCGGGCGCAACTGAATGTCCGGCTTGCGGAGTTCAACGAGAACGAGGACGGCTACACCTATTATATATCTTCCGGTGCGCGGAACTATTACCAAGCAACGGACGCCGCCAAATTGAAGGGATGCGAGAGCGTGACCATCAGCGTGACCTGTTCCGACGGGGTTACGCTCGGACAAGGCTCGACACAGTACAAGTGCCGCAAGTGCGGCAGCTCGTTGAATGCCCACACCAAGGAGTGCGCCATGCAGACCTCGGTGACGGAAAACGACCTCGACCTTTCGGAACTGGACGCGCTATTGAACGAGGCGAACAGCCAAGCGGCCAATATTGAAGCGCAAATCGGGGCATTGGAAAACGAGAACGCTGTCCTGCTGAAGAAAATCAGTACGGCGAGCATTGAGGATGCGGCGAATTACCGGCAGCAGTACAACGCGAACAAGACACGGATAGACCGTCTGAAAGGAGAACTCGCGGAATGGAAGAAGAAACAGTCCGACTATGCCCAAGCAAAGTCGGATGCCGCAGACGACAACAGCGTGGCGACGGATGACTATTACCGCATCCCTGCCATCATGCACGACTGCAAGGCGGCATACGGTCTTACTTGGCAGGACGGCGGAGCATGGAACGGCTACTCGTATGTACGCAAGGCGGCCATGCCGAACATCAACGGCATCATCACATTCAAGGCTGCGGTCCCCATTGCCCGCAAGCCGAAATATTTTCTCGGCATAAAAATACACCGTGCCATTATCCAAATCAAGTGGGAACTCACTTCGGAATATACGGACACACACGTCGCTGACGTGCTGACCCTTGATCCGGGACTTTCGGATGCGGAAAAGGCTAAACTGGTAAACGACCGGATAGCCGAAATCGCCCGTGAACATCCGTCCTGTAAAATCACGACGGAATACGCCCGCAGCGCACCGACGGAAGAAACGCCATCAGGCGACGTGTACCATCTGCTGTGGTCGAGCGACCGCCTTGAGATAGCGCGAGAGGTGGACAGCAGAATCACCAAGATATATGCCGACTTGGTATCGCTGGAAAAGATGATGCACTACAAACGGAGCATCCTTGACGTGATGAAGGATGTGCTGCCCGGACTGGACACGGACGAAGGCCGCAGGCTGACACTCGTGGAGGAATGCCATGACCGCTGGGTGGAGAACGCACGGACACTCCGAAACGGAAATAACAGAAATGGCGGAAAGGAGGTGCGGCCATGAAACGAACCATACGGATAGCCCTCGTGCTGTTCGCCCTGCTGCCCGGTATCGCCAAGGCGCAGTGGACTTTCGATATAGTCTCCGTCGAAGCCTACATCAACGACCACAAGAAGCAGCGCAGCCTGCTGTTGGCTCGTAGCACCTTGGAGTACAGCAACAAACTGTTGCACGAGTACAGCAGTAAGGAAGTCGGGAGCTATAAAGAACTGAATATCGACCTTGACCGGTACACCCGTGCGTTCGATGCCATCGATGTCATGTACCAGTCGTTGCGCACGGTGCTGAACGTCAAGAATACCTATACATCGGTCAGCGACCGTATCGGCGACTATAAATTGTTGTTGGAGGATTTCAATGCGAAGATCTTGAAACGGGGACGCATCGAATCCGCAGATACCCTGATTATCTCCATCAATGCGAGGGGGCTGAGGGCGATTGCCCGTGAGGGGGAACAGCTCTACAAGTCCGTGAGCGACCTCGTGCTGTATGCCACCGGAGCGGCAGCCTGCTCGACCTCCGACCTGCTGATGGTGTTGGAGGCCATCAACCGCTCATTGGACAACATCGAGCGGCATCTGAACCGGGCCTATTTCGAGACATGGCGGTACATTCAAGTGCGCATCGGCTATTGGAAAGCAAAGGTATATCGCTCCCGCACCATGCGGGAGATTCTCGATGACGCCTTCGGGCGTTGGCGCGGAGCCGGAAGACTGGATTATTAACGACAAAAAGAGAAGAATATGAACAGAAAACTATTACTCATGGCAGTGGCGGTCACCGTAACGACAGCCGTACACGCACAGTATGTAACGTACAACCATGATTCGTCGAAGCAGAATCAGGTAACGGTCATGGAAACCGGTACGGGCGCACTCTCGCCCGACCTCTATTATTCCGTGCTGCACAACAAATACAAGAAGTCGGCGGCGGCCAAAAACAAGCTCTCGTTCCGCACACTTGCCGGTATCAATCTCTACAACCAGGTGGACGAAGCGGAAGCCATTGATTCGGCTTTGGTCAAGCGGGCGAAGGTCGAGGCGTTGAACGTTGCCGACCGGCAGGCGGACATCGCGTGGCTTGCCGAGGGCGATAAGGTCAGCAGACAGATGGACCGGTTCCGGCGCAACATCGACCGTATTCTCCTGTCCGGCGGTACTCCGGCCGACAAGGAACGGTGGACGGAATACTACCACGTCTATCAGTGCGCCATCAACGCCACGAAAGACGCCTATATGCCAAACGCCCAGCGAAAGAAGGAGTATCTGCGCATCTACGAGGATGTGGCACGGCAGAACGAGATTTTAGTGAGCTACCTCGCCAAGCGTCAGAACGCAACGGCAACAAGCACACTGCTGAACGCAACGGACAACCGTACCCTGCATAAGGGCGGCATTGTCCGCAATGCCATGAGCCGGTGGCAGGAATCACGCCTTGCGGTGCGTGGCTCGCAATCGGGCGGCAACGGAAACGGCGAAGATGACAACGAGAGTGTAAACAGAGGGAAATAAAAAGACAGGGCTATGGCAAACGGAGATATACTTTCGGATTTCGGCATCAACCTGTTGGAGGAGGAAATAGATGATGTCATCTTTCAGACCAACGAGTTTCTGACGGACGCGACTTTTACCGGTGCGCAGGGTCCTTTTTGGTGGTTACTGGTGGTTAGCGAAATCCTGCCCTTTGTTGTCCTTGCTAATCGTTCTAAATCAACATTTTATAAAATCTTGTACCATGAGACAAAATTTTGACGGGACAAAAATGGGACAAAACCGCAGGAAAATAAAGCCAAGACCTCTTTGTTCCGAATATCCTTATCAGAATACCCTTATTCTGAATACAAAGGTACAAATTTGTCCCGTAATAAACGAACCAATGAGCCTATTTCTCTCATCCATAACGCACTTTTCCATAATCTTGTACCACGGCAGATTCTTCAAGGTTTTAGATACATTATTTCATATCCTACAGTTAAATAATGTTTTCTTGATAGTTGTACAGTGTTCGGAACGATTGCCAATCATTGAAACTGCCCATTTGTACACTCCTTTTGTCAGACTTGATTCTGATTTTTCGGTTGTAATGAAGTGCGTTGCCCTGTTTCCTTCAATGGCTAATTGCCACTTGAAAGTGTCGCACAAAGATGTGGTGAATTGCATGCTTAATCAATGAATTACAGTGTTTTAATTAGACTTAACGGTGTATATACCATCAAATATTATCATATACATTTGCATCAAAAATCTACAAATAAACAGATAAAAACAAAGAATATGACTGAAAACAAAACATCAAAAATGAACCTCGACCATGAGCGGAAGATTGTCGAGCTTCAGGAAAGAGTGAACAAATTGGAAGACCTCTGTTTTACCACAAAGGAGATTCTGAACCTTGAAGAAGCATCCGCATTTCTCGGCATTGCCAAGAGTACCCTTTACAAAATGACGCACCTGAACCAGTTACCATTCTTCAAACCTGCGGGCAAACTCATCTTCTTTGAAAAGAAAGCCCTGCTTGATTGGGTGCGCGGCGCAAAGTCCCTGTCGGAGGAAGAAATCAGAGCGGAAGCAGCCGCAAGATTGAATGATATGAACAACAGACCTTAACCGCCATGAGAACAGAGGAACTTATAGAAAGTATCAGCGAGAGAGACCCGTTATTGGCAAAAGCGGTCAGTCACATGGTTGCGTATGTTCAAGACCGTTATCCCTCCACGTTTCCAAGCAAGGAGCAGACTATGGCGGTAAACGAATACCTGCACAGTGTTCATGCGGACGGTGACGGCAGTATGTCGGAAACGAATTGCGAACATCGCAGGATTGCTTCACAGCGCATCACTATCGCTGCCATCCGTGTGCTTGACACCGAACAACAGAACAGGCTTCAAGATATACTTGACCATATCGCATACGACAAGGAGTATTATATGCCGGAGAGAGGACAAGGTATGCGCTACTGACTTTTCTTTTGGCTGCACCAGTTTTAGATTATCCATAAACAGACGAATGATGAATAAAGATTTGAGCTATTGTATCGTGCTGTCATCAGAACAGCTTTCCTATCTGGCAGGAAGCAAATACGGCATTGACCGAATGAAGATTCTTAACCGGCTTATTGAAGCGACCGTGCTGGAACAAACGGAGTATTCCAAGAAAGGCTTTGCCACGACATTGCAAGTCGGACAGGCGGCTTTGTCGGAAGTGGAATTGTCCTGCAAATTGGGCTATGACAAGAAGACTATCTCACGTGTGATTGACAAGATGAATCGGCTTGGTATTGTCGCATCCGTTCAGAGCAACCGCACGAGCATTCACACGCTGAAATGCGTATCGGCTTGGATGCTGGACGGCAAGCGTATCGACAACCCTTTCTATGTCCGGATGAAAGACCGTAAGGACGGCAACCAAGAAACGGCTAACCGCCCATATAACAACGATAGTATTCTTCCAATGAACCGACAGCATATTTTGGAGAGCCAAACAGAAACAAATTGCCCTCCCCAAACGCAAACAGACAGCACGACAGTATCGGATGAAACTTACTTCCCTGATTTATCGCTTCGCCAATAATAGAAGATATACCTGTTATAGCTGATGATGGCGAACTCTTGATGGCTTCTTCTTCTGTCTGCGAACAACCGTTGCCATTCCTAATTGGCGATAAAAACGAAGCAGAGGACAGTAACAGTAACGATGGATTGAATGCTGAAACAGATAGTCATGAGTTTCCAAGTTCGCCCACAACTACATCAGGCGATGAGATTGCAGAAGACGGAAACGCCAGAGATACTGTACAGATAGATTCCGCTTCGATATATCCAACCACGGTATGGGCTTCTCCACAGCCTTTGGCAGAGGAAGAATCCGCTAATACCTAAAGGGACGATTGGCAATTATAAATCATTCAGATACAACAGAATGTACTGTAATTTGGTGTGTAGTGTTACAAGAAGTGCCTATGTCGCACAGGCTCGCTTCGCTTGCCAGTACCACATAAGCGTATTCCGGCAGTCGCAAGCTCCCACCGTGCTGTACCTTTTTAGATAAGATGTTTTACCCATTATAATGCAGAAAAGAATGAAGAACAATGATAACGACAAACTGATTGACGAGAATAAGGACGAGGAAAAGGATAAGAAAGACACAAGACGCACCCTGCGCCTTGAAGCCAGAGTTACGGAAGACGAATATACCAAGGCTTTGGAACTCGCCCAATCCTGCGGTTTGACCATGAGTGACTATGTACGCAGGACGGCTTTGGGGCATCGTCCACACTTGCGGCTGACCGAGCGTGAAGCGGAAGCCCTGTGCAGCCTTTCGGATGCGAGGGGCGACCTTATCCGTGTCGTGGCAGCCGTGAAGTCCATCCAAGCGGACAAGCGAGCCATCTATTTCAGCGATACCCGATTTGTGGAGCAATGGATGAAAGCTGCCACAAAGCTCATCAGCCGTTGGAATCAAATTGAAGCCTACCTTAACGAATAAATTTTCCCACCTGTTATGATTGCAAAAGCAGCTACCATTTCGCATGGCTCAAATGCCATCAGATACTCCGTCAATAAAGACAGGGCGGATATAGTCAAGACCAATCTTCTGCCGGATGACATTTCTCCCGAAGCGATGTTCAAGCGGATGATGCTTGTACAGAAGATGTTTGCCAACGAAAGGAAGAGAGGCAGACCGCTTACCGACAATGTGATAAGGATTGAAATTTCCCCAACCGCAGAAGAAAGCAAGGGCTGGACGATGGACGACTGGGCACGTTTGGCAGACGAGTTCATCCAAGAGTTTGATTCCATAGACCTGTCTAAAAAGACGAAACGTGCTTCTTCCAAGCAGACCAACCTCAAAGGTTCGCAATACGTTGTCGCTCTACATCGGGATGCAAAGAGTGGCATTCTCCACCTGCACATTGATGCCAACCGTGTGGATATGGAGGGCAAAATCAATGACGGACACCTACCCGGCATGAGGGCTGTAATGGCTGCGAATATCATCAACGAACGTTACGGCTGGATGCAGGCCGAAGAAATAGGCATACGACATAAGCAGGAGGTTTCAGACTGTTGTATGGAGATTCTCCGTAAGATGGATAAGTTCAGTTGGGAACGCTACGAAGCGGAACTGGTAAAGCATGGCTATGGGGTACACATACAGAAAAATGAGGACGGCACGGTTTATGGCTATTCCATCAAGCGAGGTAACTCCAGTTATAAGTCCTCAAAGTTGGGTATTGGTCGTAACCTTGTCCCCTCAAAGATTATGAATACGTGGCAGAAATTACATCCGCAGGAGGGTAAAATCAATCAACTGCAAGCGGAAGCCAAGCAAACAAGGACAGCCACACCGACTGCCATTTCCAAGCCACAGACTACACCGCAACCTGTAATGAAGCTCTATTCCATCGGCACGGATGACAACAGGACATTTGCCGTTTCCTTATCAGAAGCCGCAGACAACATCATCCGTCAGGAGTGTTCTTTGGAGGAAGCCCACCCATTGGCTAAGTTGGAAGAGATACAGCACACGGCACTTCTGTTGTTTGCCGGATATTTGGATGCAGCCACAAGTATGGCGGTTTCAAGCGGTGGCGGTGGTTCTGATACAGGTGGCTGGGGACGGGACAAAGACGAAGATGAACTTGAATGGGCACGCCGTTGTGCGAGAATGGCAAACCAAATGTGCAAGCGCAGAAAAGGGCTTCACAGATAATTTTTCAACCCAATATCAAAAGACATGAGCATAGGAAAACCAAAGAATGACCCCATCGACCTGAACGGTCTGATGAACGAGATAGAGAACGACCATCGGATAACTGTGGAATCGGATGCCATTGATAAGCACATTGAGGAATTGAGAGCAGCCCAAAAAGACTTACGGCAAGCGACCGAGACATTGGAAAAGGCTACAATGACTTTGAATGGAGCCATTGCAGCCCTTAAATCCGCTACTGATAATTCAACTAATATCGTAACCGGAATTAACAACGCCATTGTCAAAGCGCAAGAAAACACAGAGTACAAAGTTAGTATTGCGCAGGAAGATATGGAGTTGTTGATGAAAAACTCACAAGCCGTTTTAGCCACGGACGAGATAGTGATGAAGCAACATTTTGAGAAGCAAGCTCAGGCAATGGAATCCCATGAGCGCAGAATTTCATCTATTCTCAACCGAAACCAAGGCTTTTGGATTTCCGATTTTTGGGCAAAAGTTTTTAGCTGGGTTATGTTGGCATGTTTCCTGATTACATTTATCGCCTATCACTTGAAAACACGTCCGTAAAGCCATTTATCAATTCAAGGTAAATTTACATTTGGGGTAATTGGAACAGCCGTAGAAAGTACCATATTTACCATGACGTAAAAGAAGCTGTCCTCCACATTGGGGACAGATACCTTGATTTATAAGGTCAGAACTTCTGTATTGCCGAGCTTTTGCATTATGTTTATGCTGTTTTAATTTTTCTTTATCGGCAATTATACGATTTTGGTTGATAGTTCGTACTATCCAATCTGTTGTTTCCTGATTAAGGACAGAGGTTCTATGTTGCAAAATTGTGCGTTTGAGACTGTACCTATTAACAACAAGACTATTTACGATATGCACTTTTAATTCGGCATCGTTATTGAAAACAACAATAGGGATAAAAGGTATATCTACAGAACACCTGAGTAAGTGACGCAGAAATCTTACATGACCTGCATTCTGTTTTATGGGATTATAAAATTGATGCTTACTTTTATATATAGTTTGAGTCCAGTATTCACTATTTTCACCACCTAAAATCCAACCTTTATATCCTTTTGTTTCAATCACAAAAACACCATAGGGCGAAACCACAATATGGTCTATCTGCGTAGAATATCCATTGCTTTCAAATAGCAAATCATTGAATATAACATACTCTTCGGGCAATTCCTGTATCTTGTTATTTACAAGCTTTTCAGAATACTTGCCTTTCCACATTGGCATCTTCAATCTAATGAAGATAATCAATACTAAAAACAATATGATACCGACAATGTACATATTACTGCATCAATAGATCCTTTTTATCCATCTTTTACTTGATTCAAATCCCCATTGAACATGCCATCTTCTTCCTGTTACTTTATCTAGCAGAAGAAATTGATATATATTTTTTGTAGGATATAATTCAAATGTTCCACAGCCCGTACCAAGAGATAGGTCTTCGTCATTAAGGGTTGCAGAACCTTCTTTATCATCATCCAAAGACCATTGTACAATTTCTATTTTCCCTGTCATTGTATCTAATTGCAGAAAATTATAGATATTTTCTGTTGGATATAATTTGTATCTATCAAGTCCATGCATACGAAAATCTATATCTTCTACAATAGCATGTATTTTAATCAAAGTAGAATCATTAACTGTTTTGGTATGTGAAATGGAACTTTCGTTTTGTGCAGAAACACATAACGAAATTAAAAATAAATAAAAAATAATCACAAATTTCTTCATTGGTAAATCATTTAAGTAATTAAAGTTAAATGTAATAGTATAGCTAATGCTGTATTTATTTCTTCTTATTTACATCCCATTTAAAAATATAAATATAATCTCCGACAGGAATGTTTACAATCAAAATCTTACCTTTTTTCCTTTTAATATTCATATAGCCAATAATAGCTTCATCGGGATAAATAGTAGTGGTTTTTAAATATCCTTGTTCACGTATAGTTCGGTCATTATCCATCATTTGTCCTAATGTAAGCATTTGATTGGTAGATGCGACATTTGCTTGATATGCTGCATTAGCGTCATAATGATTGGTTATGGTAGTGTAAGCATAACCATTAGAAGAATAAGACGTAGAATAGGATGTTGAGTATCCTGCAGTTCCTGCATTAATGCCAGCAGAGATTCCATATAATGCCATAGCCCATGCTTGTGAGCGTTTTATTTTTTTTTGATATTCTTCATTTGTGTATACTTCAAGTTTTAAAGTATCGTCTTTTTTTTGTTAGTAGATTAGCGTGTACGCTGTCAGGTTGGAATACAATTGGGGTTTCACTTAAATTCTTGATAAAAATATCCAAGTGATAGTATTTTCCATAATCATCTTTTTCCTCAAAGCATGAAAGACCTACAACAAAATTATTTTTGTTTAAATAAGCCCAAAATTTTCCATCATTATATTCTGTCAGGATAGAATCGTTTTGGGGGTATATGAATGTTTGGGCTTTACATAGGTTGAAAGCAATAAAAATATTACTGTGAATATATTTTGTTTCATACTCTTGTTGATTATAGTGTTTGATTATAATACTCCTCTATTTCTTTGATTGCTAATTTTATATCTTTCTGTTTTGCACATATAGAGTATTTGTATTGATCTAAGAAAAAATCAAAATTGCTTTTTACTGATGACTTAATCCAATCGTCAGAAGAAAAACTCAAATGCTCTTTTATTTGCTTTTTGGTATTAAGCAATTCTTGTAATGATATATTATATTTTCTACTGAAAAGCAGTTCTTGTAATCCACCGACATAACCCAATGCCCATTTAAAATAATCCTCATCCTTAGATTTCACTTCATCTACGTTCATCCCCTTATATTTACCAAAGGTTAAATTATTACTTTCATCAAGGCAACTCCATTTTAGATTATCAACATCTTCTATGAGATTTTCAATTAGTTCCCAATTACCACAACCGCAACAATCTATCACTTGTTCTTCTGTAATACCATTTTCAGGTTTCCCATCAGTTAGTCTATATCCATAGGCTTCACCGTAGTGTCCTTTGGGCTTTACCCTTGTTACCATATAAGAAAGATGATACCACCCATTTCTTCTTACAACAAAAGGAGTTCCCTTTCCTAAAAACCGCCAAATATCAAAAATATTCTCACTATTCATTTCTACAGACTTTGATAATTCTTAAAATTATGTCATTAACGCGGACCGAGAAACTTATCTCCATTAAGATGAATCATGTGGTCTGGCATATCAGCAATCCACACCTCAGTTTCCCACGCAAGCTGTTCTGAAAATTTTTTGAATGTCACAAAATCAAGGAATGCTGTTACATAAATCTTCCCTGCAGTAACATTTTCCGTCATAGACTCAATCTCCAAAATTCGTTTGGGATCCATTGGACCAACCGATGTTACAGATTCAATAAAATATATCCAATTCTTATCTTCTCGGTAGAGAACCACATCAGGCATTTTGTCGTGTAATGTAATTTCAAAGCCAAGTGCAGAAAGTTTATCTATGTTTTTAACCATATCTTTCTGAATCGTATCGCCGACATACAAGCATTCCGAATGAGGTGCAAATCTTGGAGCAAACTCTTCTATGATTGCCTTTTGTAGTTGATTATGCTTACCTGGACTAAAGGTAAAATCTTTATCATTTATCTTAACAGGCATCTTTTGCATTCTTTTTTTTGAAGCATAAAGATTGGAAAGCGTATCATGTTTGTAAAGGAATTGCGCTAACGATGCACTTTCTTCGCAAACGCAATTTTCATTATCGCTTATTGATTGAATGACTGTCAAAAACTCTGGAGTAATTCGATAACGATAATTAGGGCTATTCGTTGCTTTTCCGTTATCCTCTATTAAAGCTGCAGTTCTGAAAGGGTGCATAGCTTGTTTACGGAAAGTTTCTCTTGAATTTTCTGCATATATAACTCCATAATTATCGGCAATGAAAGCTATAATGTCATGGATTCTTATCCAGTCATTTGTTGCCTCGCTCCAAGGTGTTTCATTTTTTAATTTTGCCATCGCAAGCAATGTCAAACAACAAAGTGCCCCTTGTTGTCTGGCTGGCATATTAAGCCTTACCAATAAATCTTTTGCTATATCTAATTTATCCATTTGCTAAGTATTAAATTACAATTTGTAACAGACAATTCTTTGTGCATCAATTCTCTACCCATTTCTTCAATGATTTTTCGCTCTGGAATTGGTATCTGATTTATTTCTGTAGAATTAACCTGAGTTGAGCCATTGAGAATCCTATAATAGTTATCATACAGGCTGGAGTTCAATAGGACATACAATCCATACGTTACACATGGTGAATCACATTTGATAAAATTGATTTTATTCTGTGTACTAATATATGTGAATTGTGGATATTTTTGCTTCAAATATATACCACACTGCAATCTACGTTCTTCTTCTTTTGAAGTAAAACGCTTTACCATTAGAAAATCACTATTCTCCTGCAGGAATCCTTTTCTGTCAGTTTTAATAACTTCACTTTCTTTTCCTAATGGCCATGTTACACGACCATTTTGAATGTGTTGAGAATAAATCAGAGGATATGCGCCATCTTCCAATTGGTCTCGTAATACTTCCCTTGTCCTAAAATCAACTATGATTCCAGTCTGCATCTTCAAATTTAGTTCAGGCAGAGTTTTAGGAAAACGATTGATTTGATTGAGAACCATTGCATCTTTGTCATTCGTAATGAGATAGACGAACTGATTTTGAGCCACAACTGTTTCATAAGGAGCACAAAAATGTACAATATCTTCAAAACTGGACGTTGAAGAAGACGTGATTGACACATAATCAGGAATACGTTTCGTCTTCTTTACCTTTATAATAATCGTCTCTTGTAATACTGATTCTCCATCAAAGACTTTATCCCTACTTTCAAACAGGTGCATATCCGTAATTACACAATGTTTAAACAGATACTGCCTAAAACGCTTGAAATATGCCCCAGAAGTCCAAGAGCGAGGAACAATATACACTAATTCAGAATCTTGCTTCAAATTATGAATTCCCATAGCCCAAAACAGGAAATACAAGTTTGGTGTACCATAGCAAACACTCGGCATCGCTTTCGCTTCCTTTGCTTCTTTGGGAATTTTCAAATATGGAGGATTTCCTATAATATAGTCATAGAGTTTCGTATTATCTGAAAATAGAGGATTATCCTCAAATAATTGGCTTGTCAAGTAATTGTCTTGTATAATCTCATAATTTATACCGCATTCTTCTTTAGCCAATTCCAAATTGGATTTCAGTAGGGGCAAGACCAATTCATCGGTTTCATAACAGGTAAGATATATTCTGCCTGTATAGCCGCTTTGAATCAATTTATCAATTACCGCAGCAGATAGTATTCCTGTACCTGCACCTGCATCTAACAGATGAAGTTCAGGTTTTGTCAAATCAAAACAGAAAAGAGAAGCCATAAAATTAGCAGTAGCCATATTCGTAAAGAACTGACCGTACTTCTTTCGTTTTAATTTTGGAACAGAAGCAATAAAACTATCTGTGTTATGTATTATTGAACTTAGCATTTTATTTCTTCTCTATTGTCCCATCTACTATCAGCTCTTTCAGTTCAACCGAAAGTAGTTGGGCTATTTTATACAATGTCTCTAAATTGGGTTGTTGGCGATTGCAACAATAGGCATTTGTCGTACTAAAACTTTTCCCTATCTGTTCAGAAAGCCATTTTTGAGATAAGTCTTTCTCTACCAATACTGTTTTTATTCGGTTTAATTTCATCATTACACATTGAAGTCTTATGCAAAATTACAAAATAATTGGCTAAACATAGCATTATTTGCGATAAATATATTCCGTATTTCAACAATTACTTTGTCAATATGACGAACAAAGGGAAAGAATAATCCCTCCCTTTGCATTACGACCTCATAAAAAAACACCATCAAACAGACTGACTGCCTCAATCTTCTTTTCAAGGTTCACTTTGGCATAGACTTCTGTAGATGTTACGCTGCTATGCCCAAGCACCTCTTTTACTGATGAAATATCCGCACCTGCACTGATAGCCAAAGTTGCCGTTGTGTGCCGACTTGAATGGTAGGTAAAATCCTTTTCTATCCCGGCTTTGTCTTTTATGCGCCTTACATACTTTGATATGTTGTCGGACTTCTTTACCAGACGGAATACCAAACTTTCGGGATTATCTTCTTCACGAGGTGGAAGAAATGACAAAGCCATATCATTGAGCGGAATAGTCGCAGGACGTTTGGTCTTGCGCTGTATGATGCAGATTGTCAGAACCCCATCTATGAGTTTTATATTTCCCCAACGAAGATGTTGCATATCGCCAAGTCTTAAGCCTGTCATGGACGACAAACCGAAAGCCATTTGTACTGTCCTTTCATTCTCCGTTGCGCATTCCACATTGAGGAAGCGAGTCAATTCTTCTGGGGTGAGGTATTCCCTGTGTTTGTCGGGAGCATGGAAACGCTCTACTTTTGTAAGACTATGCACAGGATTGAACGCTATCAGTTCTTCTCTTACTGCCTTGTTGAATATCGCCTTTACCGTTTCCTCAAACAGAAGCAGCGTATAGTCAGCCAACTTGCCGTCCTGCGTTTTTATCTGTCGTGGGTTGCGGTATTCATTGCGCATGTAGTCAAACAGCCCTGTTATAATTTGGGCATCAACATTCTTCAGGAGTATTTTCGTCTGTTTAATCCTTTCAAGGTATGTGGCAATCCGTTTACGAACCACTCCCTTGTGCTGTAACATCTTCTTACAGTTATCGCAAGCCTTTGACCATTGGATATACTCATCGCACCAATCAAGCCATGTCAGTGCTTCTGCCTTTTCATTCTTTCCCTCTGTTTGTTTGGATTTCTTCTCAAAAGACGGTGGATTGAGTAAACGCTCGGCACGAATCACCCTCGCCTTATCGTATGTTTCACGGTTCAGTTTCTTTGCCTTTGGCGAATTTTCGGGCACAAGATACAGATGCAGGTTCTCTTTCTTGCGGAATCCTGTTTCGTAATATTCCAGATACAGGCTTCGGTTTCCTGCGGTCAGCTTGCGTTCTTTGATTTCTATCTTCATATTGCTATTTGTGTTTGGCCAAACATTCCATTGACGAGGTTTACCGTTTCAAGTTTCTTCTTATCCACGATTTTGGCATAAACCTCTGTCATTTTGATACTCTTGTGTCCGAGAATTTTGCTTACCACATAGATACTGGCTCCCAAAGTCAGAAGCATGGTGGCTGCGGTATGACGTGAGCAATGGTAGGTAATGTGCTTTTGTATTCCTGCCGCTTCCATCCACTCCTTTAGTACCACCTCTACTGTTGTATGCGTTATTGTAAGTTGGTGGAAGATGTTATCCACACCCTCAATCCTTTCGGGCATCCATTTTTTGGCTTCTTCCGACAATGGGATAGTCACACGGTCTTTGGTCTTGATTTGTACATGGTCTATGTATTCCGTCTTGCCATCTGCTGCAGAATGAATCTCACTCCAGTTCAACGCTTTCATATCGCTGTAACGAAGTCCCGTGAAGCAAGAGAACAGAAACGCTTTTTTGACAATCTTGTACCGACAGGGAGTGCTCATCACACTCTTAACTTCCTCAATGGTTAGAAATTCACGGTCGGCAACCAACTTCTGCGGTTTCTCTTTGGCTTCCAGCAACGTGAATGGGTTATGCTCGATAAACCCCTCACGCACCGCCTTAGCCAATGCAGAGCCGAAGCGGTTTACAAAGATGCGACAGGTGGTGCAGCTTAATGTTTTCTTTCCGTCATTGAAAGTACAAGTTTTTAAGAATGCGATGAAGCCTTTGCAGAACTCCTTATCTACTTCTTTTAATGACAGGTCAGGCTTCCCTATGTGGGATAGGTATTGTTCCACTCGTGCCTGTACGTTTCTTTTGGAACGTTTGGATGATTCGGAGAGTTCTGCATTGTCTTCCACATATTGCCCGAACCATGCGCTGAGTGTCAGCCTTGACTTTTTTACCTTTTCCCAATCCACAAGCCCCTCCTTTTGAATGTCAAGAATGCGCTGCGCCTTGATTTGTTCTGCCAATTTGCGTGTATTAGCATTCTGCAACTTGGTTGTGGCATTGATTTCCGGCACTAAATAGAGTTTCAGACCCTCTTTCTTTCGGTTTCCCCGATAATAGATGTCAAGATACAGGCTGATGCTGCCGTCCAAGAGGTTTTTCTCACGGATGCGGACAGGCTCTTTCAATTTGATTTCTTTCTTCTTTCGTCCCATTTTGTTTTCTTTATTTTCTGATGTTTATATTTGCTTTCTTATTGGTAATCAACAACATAATTGCTGTTGCAAAGGTATTGCCAAACGGGACAAAAACGGGACAAAATCAGTCAAATAATCCGCAATTTTAGGAAAGTATAACGAAGCAATCCAAAATCTTCATTTCTTCCTAAGAAACTGTAAATCAGTATCCTTTATCAATCTTGTTGCCTTTTATTTCCGATGTTTAGACCCACTTGAAGTAATTGGTGGATATTGCAGATGTGCATGGCGCTGGCCGCCCTGTTCGCTATCGTCATGGCGGCAGGCATGGCGTACAAAATGATGGTCAAGAACAACCTCGCCGTCAATGACGAAGAAGATGTTCATAGCACCTACTTCTTCAATGTACTTACGCTCAACACCGTCAAGCCACAGTACCTGTGAGTAGTTCTGCTTGTGAGCCTCGTCCTGACCGATGAGCGATGCGGCGTAGTTACCGCCTGTCTTTGTAAAGCCCATACCGCCTCTTACCGCACGGACATAGTTTGTTTCAACATAGATGTTGACGGGATCAAGACCCGAAGCGTAATATGCGCCTGAGGGTGACATGATTATCATAAAGTAATACTTGTCGCCGGGACGAACGCCGAGGAACGGATCTGCGGCGAATATGAACGGACGTATGTAAAGCGAAGCACCGTCTGTATGAGGTACCCAGTCCGCATCTATCTTTACAAGCTCGTGGAGAGCCTGTAAGCAATCGTCAACGTTTAACTGAGGGATAACAAGACGCTCAGCGGAGATGTTCATTCTCTTGAAATTTTCTTCCGGACGGAAGAACTGAATGCTGCCGTCGGGAGTTCTGTATGCCTTCATGCCCTCGAAGATTTCCTGTCCGTAGTGAAGAACCATAGCGGCAGGTGAAATAGAAATATCCCCGTAGGGAACTATTCTTGCGTCATGCCAGCCCTTGCCCGTGTCATATTCCATAACGAACATATGATCGGTAAAGATGTGACCGAAACCGAGCTTTGTTTCGTCAACGGGCTTTGCCTTAGGTGTTTTAGTTTTCTCAATTTTGATTTCCATTGTAAAAACATTCCTTCCTGAAAGCGATTTTCTCGCCGTAATTTCCGCCATAGCGGCAGCTCGTCTGCCTTATGCAAGCGAAATACCGTTTCCTTTCAGCATCTGTCCGATGAAAGCACAGGAAAATTATGTATGCTTGCAGTACCGACTAATTGTACAAAGAAAATTATAGCACTATTCTTGCAAAAGTTCAATATCTTTTTCACATTATTTGAATTTTTTGAGCGGATTTCTTTCATCAAAAGTCCGTGCGTATATTATTATGCAAATAAATCGGTCCGATGCCTGTTTAATGGCACCGGACCGATCGCAATATTTCAGGTTACTGCTTGTTTGACATTTCGTAGGATTCGATCATCTTCTTGACCATCTGACCGCCGATTGAACCTGCCTGCTTTGAAGTAAGGTCACCGTTGTAATCGTTATCCTTAAGGGGTACGCCTACTTCGCTTGCAGCCTGCATCTTGATGCTGTTTAATGCTGCCTTGTTCTTTTTATTGGTACTAGCCTATTGTTGTTTTCCTCCGTATTTGTTATGCAGGTCCTTTTGACCTTGCAACATTATTATGTTCGGAGATTTTTTAAATATCAGATGAAATTTTTGGTGATAAATCAGAACGCAGAAAATACGGCAAACCGTTCTGATTTTGCAAATGACATTGCAATCAGAATTGATCTGTGTTAAAATAAATTAACATATTTTTACGGAGGAATCGCTATGCCTACAGAACTCGAAACCATGAAGCACGCCAAGGAATACATAGACAAGCTCGCAAACGGAATAGACCCTTTTACCGATAAGCCTGTGCCGGACGGCGATATTATCAATAACGTCAAGCTGTCACGATGCTTTTTCTACATTTCGGGGATACTTGAAAAGGTGATCGAAAACGGCGGAGAGGTGGCAAAACCGCAAGTCACCGAATCCGTAAGACCGCATAAGCGTGGCAGTGTGGTAATAACCGACGAGGCACGGGCAAAATTCAGATGTTTTATAAATGAAGTGTCGCTGTCAACCTTTACCGATATGATAAACAAGCATATTGACAGCGATGTTTCCGTAAAGCTGAAAGGCTCTGCAATCGCCGACTGGCTGACCGTGATAGGCATGCTGACGGAAGAAACACTGCCTAACGGCAAGCTAAAAGAGATACCGACCGAAAACGGCATTTCAGAGGGCATAAGGCTTAATGAATATTTCACTCCGGGCGGTTTTCCGAGATACGCAATAATGCTCAGCCCTGCGGCACAGCAGTTTGTGCTTGACAACATAGACGCAATAGCAGAAATGAACAGCTTGCCGAGAGAAAAACGTAACAGACTGCGTTTGAGGTCACAGACGAAATGCGTCAGAAGCTTACTTCCACGGAGAAATTCGTTACGGCAACGGATATAACGCAGAATATCAATTCTTATGTTGATGAAGAAAAGTCGGGTACGCTTAAAACAGGCTCAGTATCAAAATGGCTCGAGGAACAAGGCGTACTTGAAAACACCGAGCTTCCAAGCGGACGAAAAACCAGACTGCCTACCGAGCAGGGTGTAAAGCTCGGAATAGAAACAAGGCAACGCACATCACAGCGTGGTGAAGAGTATACGGCGGTTGTCTATTCAAAGCAGGCACAGGATTATATATACAGCCATATTGATGAAATTGCCGTATTTAATAACAAATAAAAAAATCAGGGGCGATTCGAAAATCGCCCCTTGACTTTGCTTGTGTTTATACAATATGTTAATATGTATCGGTTCAGCCTCTGACATTATAATCCTGAGCAAGAAGCACAGACGCTCTTGCGAGCTTGTGCAGATAAACAAACGGTCCGATAATGATAAGGCTTCCCAGAACGTTCCATAGCCAGTAATCCGAAGCACCGAAAGAATATGCTATGCCACGTCTTGCAAGCTCGTTACCCATTCTTGAAGAAAGGTTATGGAACCATACGATAAAGCCGATACCGAATGTAAGCGGTCCGATGATAAACGCCATAAGGCAGTAGTGCATTGTCTTTTTTCCGTCAAATCTGCTTGCGATAAGATTTATATCTTCTGAAATTCCGGAAAAGAAAACAAACGGATAAATTCCGAAAGTTATAATCGATAACAGAATCAGCTTAAGAAGACCTCTGCGTGTATTGAGCTGTCTTACCGGTCCGTAAAACTGCTGTCCGTATGGCTGCTGATACTGCGGTGCAGGCTGCTGATAGTTCTGTTCAACAGGCTGCTGATAATTGTTCTGTTCGTTCATGTTTATACCTCCCTGAAAGTTTTCTTTATAATAACATAATATTAGACGAATGTCAATAATTTGATTTAATAAAATTAATCTTTAAGACAGATTATCAAAATGCCGCAGATAAAAATATCGTTCTTATCCGAAACAGTTGACAGAGTGAAAAACCGGTGCTATAATGCTATAATATGAGAATTACGCAACAAGTATTACAGAAAAATCCATATCACGAGGTGATATTATGCCACCCAGAGCAAAATATACAAGAGAAGAGATAACCGAAATAGCGCTCGGAATAGTTGCCGAGAGCGGTGTTGAATCGCTGAACGCAAGAAGTCTTGCAGAGGCTATGGGAACATCGACACGTCCTATCTTTACGGCATTCAAAAATATGGAGGAGCTTGAAAGCACCGTCCGTGAGTCTGCTATGAAGGTGTTCGGACAGTATGCGGAAAAAGAAACGCCTGATATGCCCGCATTCAAGCAGGTGGGCATACAGATGATTACTTTTGCAAAGGAAAAGCCGAAGCTGTTCAGGCTTCTTTTTATGAAGGAACAGGCTCATACTTTCGATTTTGAGGAAATGTTCTCGTCTATGCTCGGTGTTACGGCTGACAAGTGCATTGAGTATATAATGAACGATTACTCGCTTTCAAAAGAGGATGCAATGACTTTGTTCAGACACGTCTGGATATTCACCTACGGTATAGGTGTATTGCTTTCATCCAACATCTGTCTGTTCAGCGAAAACGAGATTTCGGATATGCTGAGCGTTCAGTTCAGAAGTATGCTGATTATGATAAAGTCCTCACATGCGGCAAAGTAAAATCCAATATACATCCCGATCTGTTTTATGGCAGGTCGGGAATTTTTTTTATCCCTTTTTCCAAACAGTTTTCAATCCATACATAAATAATGTAGCAAACGGTAGTTTAATATAGTTGAAAAACGAACATTGCAATGTGTTTTCAAGCGGTTTTCAAAGTTCTTTTCCAAGTCTTTTTGCGTGGAAAAGGGCAGAAGAAAAAATGCAGTCAACAGTATATAATAAAGTTATATAATTACAGATTTCGGGAGATGACATGGATAAGAATAACAAATCGGAATCGCTTAACGGTGTGTATGGGACGATATGTGAAATTATCGGCTTTGAAAATACCGTTAAGCTGTACAATCAGATGAAGGGCAGTCAGATAAATTTTCCCACACGGCTTTATTCTAAGGAATATGTCGCACTGGAGGCAGAAAAAACCTATGACGGCACATCTGATTCGCTTAATAAGATAGCCACCGAGTATAACTATTCGGAGAGGACTATAAGAAAACTTCTGAAAAAGAAAAACGAGGAGGAATAAGAATGGAACAGGGAAGTTCGAAGAAGAACAACATAATCGTACTGTGTGTTGTTATTGCAGTAATAGCTGTCGCACTGGTTGCCTATTTTGTAATAAGTGGTCATAAGGATAACGGTCAGCCTGCGGTCAGCGCAACAATGGAGCTGAACACCGTCAACATTTACGGTGCCTGGTACAAGAAAGCAGGCGACAGCACATACGAGCTGAGATTCAAGGACAACAAGGAGCTGTCATATAAGCAGACGGCGGCAGATGGCACGGTCACGGCACAATCCGACGAGGGTACATACGATATTGCGGACGGAAAGCTGATACTTACAATAGTTGCAGGCGGTCAGACCTACAGTGACACCTGCATAGCAAACGTAAACGAAAAGCAGATGTCGCTCGTGACTGAGGCAAACGGCAGTGGGCTTTTCGGCGGTATCTACGACAAGGACGGAGCGGATTATTCCGTACCCGATGTTTCCCAAAACGAGCCGTCCGAAGCTCCCGATACCACAACGGCACCGCCTCAGACAACAGCGGTGACAACAGCACAGACAACACCCGAAACTACAGTGCAGACAACACCTGCACCGGAAACAACACCTGCCGAAACACAGGCTGAAGCTCCTGCTGTTACCAATGGAACAATAGCGCTTCCGGACAATATACAGTATTATTTTGACAACGATTTTGCCGACGTATGGGGAATTACAGCCAGCATTTATACCGGATATTATGCCTGCTACGAAAAGGATGGTCTTGATATCTACTATTGCAGGAAAGACTATATTGACGGACACCCGGTTATAGGACGAGGCAAGGCTATTATGGTTGAGTGCCCTATAATATCTTTCTTTACGGATTTTGACGGTTATGTGACATATGGAGCTTTCAGCGATTATCTGTACAAAAATTACGGCGATTATATAACACTCAGAGATGATGGTACATTTAGTTTATATGATGACGGAAAATATGTTATATACTTCAGTTTTGATTCAGATGCTGAAATATCTTCTTCAACGCTTATCGGCAGTGGAAACATAGTAATATGCGAGGAAGAGGAATATTACAGAGAAGGACTTTAATTCGGGAGGAACGTTATTATGAAAATGAACAAGGAATTTATACTTAAAAATCTTATGGGAATTATATGTGCCGTGATAATTCTTGCACTGTTTCTTCCCTTTATGTCGGTAAAGGCGGAGGTTTCTGTCGGAGGATTCGGCGGCGGAAGCGCCGATCAGTCGATGAACGGCTTTTCGCTTGTGACGGACGGCGGAATCTTCGGCTTTGCGTTTATACTTTGCCTTGTGGCTGTAGCGGCAAGCTGTTATATCCCTCAGCTGAAGCCTTTCAGAAAGATTATATCCGCTATAGGCTCGGTTGCAGGTATCGTCTGCCTGTTCATAGCGCCCGGTTCGGCGGCATCGGCAGTAAATGCGGCGGCAGGCGGAGCGACCGCAGGCACGGGAGTATCCGCAAAGGTAGAACTTAACTATCTGATAGGCTTCTGGATAATACTTATGCTTATGCTCGCCCTTATAGCGATGTCGGTAATACAGTTCTTAGGTGAAGCTGTTAATCTAAGAGAAAATGGAATAAAAAAACCTGTATATGTTATCGGATATACTCATGACAGCCAGATGGAAAGAGTTGTTGAAAATGATGTGAGACCAGCTATATTTACAATGGAATCGGCTATGGCTGCTTCTGATGCAGCAAAGAAACTTGGAAGAATGGCAAAACTTCATATTAAAGTAGATACCGGAATGAGTAGAATTGGTTTTAAAGATTGTGAAGAAAGCATTGAAACAATTAAGAAGATAAGTAAGCTTGATAATGTTGAAATCGAGGGAATATTTACACATTTTGCAACAGCAGATGAGACGGATAAGTCTAAGACGATGAAACAGTTTGAAAGATTCAAGAATTTTACAGACAGACTTGAAGAAGAGGGAATACATATACCTGTGAAGCATTGTTCAAACAGTGCAGCCATAATGGAGATTAATTCTGCAAATATGGATGCTGTACGTGCAGGTATTGCAATGTATGGATTGTATCCATCTGATGAAGTCGATAAGAGTTCAGTAAAACTTACACCTGCATTAGGACTAAGAAGTCATGTTGTATATGTTAAAGATATTGAAACAGGTACAGAAGTAAGTTATGGCGGTACATTTGTTGCAGATAAGCCAATGAAGATAGCAACAATTCCGGTAGGATATGGAGATGGATACAGAAGAAGTCTTTCTAATAAAGGCTATGTCCTTATAAGAGGAAAAAAGGCTAATATTCTTGGTAGAATCTGTATGGATCAGTTTATGGTTGATGTTACTGATATAGATGGTGTGATATCGGGAGAGAGGTTATTCTTATCGGTAAATCAGGCAATGAGGAGATTACAACAGAGAAGATGGCAGAAATTGCAGGAGATACATTTAATTATGAGGTTGTATGTGATTTAGGAAAGCGTATGCCGAGAGTATATTACAGAAATGGCAAAATTGTATGTACCAAGGATTATTTTGATGATATATATGACGTGAGTATGATGAAATAAAAGTTTATAGATAAAAATAGAATATACACCCTTTTTTAGGCAATACTATTGATAGAGTAAATTTACTTAAATATAAAGGTAAAATATGGAGTGTGAATTCGTTGATAGTTAGAAGAGGAGATGTATATTATGCTGATTTGCGACCTGTTATTGGTTCAGAACAGGGAGGAATCAGACCGGTGCTTATAATTCAGAATGATATGGGCAATAAGCATAGTCCTACTGTAATATGTGCAGCCATCACGTCTAAAATGAATAAAGCAAAGCTGCCTACACATGTAGAATTAGATAGCAGGAGATATAATATGGTAAAAGATTCGGTTATTCTG
>OKWC01000015.1_pt1 | contig 28252 bp, 38 predicted proteins | sample 1606971 | NCBI WGS metagenome assembly OKWC01 (sample SAMN04414076, study PRJEB24778) | human gut metagenome | material: faecal | host: Homo sapiens
TTCCCGGTCCGGTTGGATAGATGGTTATGATGCCGATCCAGCGGCTTACCCGCGAACAGGTGTACGACCTCAAGGCGATGCCCACCCTTTACCTGCTCGATGCGGAAAAACGGGTGATACTCAAGGACGCTTCGTTCGAGCAGGTGGAAGAACGGTTGTCCTGAAAGATGCCTCATGAAAGCCTATGAAGACATCCGGAAAAGACAGTAAGGAGAGCAACCGTTTCAGGGGCATCAGGCCGGAGACGGAGGAGAAATACCGCCGAGCGATCGAGATGTACGCTTCCACGGAGCTTTCCGGCTGTGAGATATGCCGTATCTGCGAAGTGACAGAATCGGGTTTCCGGTGTTACCTGACCAAGTACCACCGTGAACTCGTGCTGGCCCGTTACGCTATACTGTGCAGCAAAGAAGAGGCCGGGCAGATTAAGTTGGGACAGCTCCGGGGACAGTTGCCCGCTACCCGTGTCAAATACAAGGATACCATCGAGGCGTGCGGGAGCATGGAGCATATCGGATTGCACGTAAATTCGGGTTGGAAGGCACGAATCTGGGCAGGCAGCCGTGTACGCACTACCCCGAGATAATCGAATGGCGCGAGAAGGTGCGCGATTGGCTGGGTATCGGTGACGGGCTGCCGCGCGGCACGCGCCGCTCCTGCAAGGAATAGTATGCTGAGGCCGTCAGGCTCTTGCAGGGTAACTCGTATGTCACGGTGCCGGAGGTTGCCGACTCCTGCGGGCTTTCCTATACCGGACTGGAACAGCACCTGTTGTTCTACCATAAGGATCTGGTGAAGCGGCGCATCAGGATACGCAAGAAGGCTCTCCGACGGCAGGCGGAAAGGGGAAATCACCGGTCGGGGTACCGTGCACGCCCCCTCTCCGGAGTTGGTGGAGAAGTATGCCGAAGCGGTGCATCTGTATGCCACGACACCCATGTCGGCCGCACGGATAGCCGGGAAGACGGGAGTGTCGAAGAAGGGATTCTACGAGCACCTGCAAAGGTGGCATCTGGACCTGGTATGCAGGCGGAAGAATATCCCCTACGAGGAAGGGCGGCTAGTGGACTGGTCTAAAGTCCGGAAATACAACCCCGCGACAAAGGCCAAATATGCCGAAGCCATCCGCCGGCTGAAAGAAAGCGGGCTGCCGACGGCACAGGTCGCCGCCGAGTTCGGGCTGCAACCCGAAGCGTTCCGCAGCTACCTGAAGGAACACGAGCCGGAACTGTATGCCCGGAAGGGAATGGTCAGGACGGATACGGGCGGCGCGGTGTCCCGCCGCAGCATGGAGAAATACAGCGAGGCCATGCACCTGTACGGCACGACAACCGAAAGCGTGAAGTCGTTGGCCAGGCGGTTCGGGTTCAACGACTGCTCGTTCGGGCAGTTCATCAGAAGGAATTTCCCCGAACTGGTCGAAAAGCACAACGAAATCGTCCAGAAAAAAGGAAAACAAAATAAATAACCGGCTTTCGTATGCCGCTCCGTTGCGGAAGATAAGCTGTCATAGACAGTCTGACAAAATTCAATTAGGATACCTACTATCAAAATGATTTGCAGGATTATCCGATTCTGTCATTTTTCAATACACTCTCTCTAATAATCATCAAGGTTAGATGGACATTCATCGCATTTTTTTTTCTGTCTTTTAATCCTAAGTGTTGCATAATATCGGATAACGATTTAGGTTCAACGCAGCTGACAATCTTATTCAATCGACTATCAACTTTTGGGGAACCCCCAAGCATCATGGACATTTTTTAATATCCGGTTGCGATAAATACAGATAAATACTACATCTTCTCTCAAAATACTGTTATTGGGGACCCAGCATTATACCTTGATTTATAAAAACAAGGAATCTATATACCAATTTACTGTCAACCAACTTTCTTCCAACTTCGCCATACTTTCTCTATAAACAGATAGAGTTAAGTTACTTACTATCTGTTGGGGAAAACAAAAATTTTTTTTCTCTGTTTATAGAGGAAATAAGCAATTAAATGCGGGTAAAAGAAAACTTGCTCCTTATCTACAGAACGTAGCCCATTTGAAACCCGTTTAGACTTACTTAGCATGAAGTGACAAAAATTTGGCATGAAAACAAGTATCCTCGTCATGCGCTGTAAAGTGGTACATAATATATAGTATGAAAACGTCTAATTATTGGGAAGTGTATGACCGATAAGTTCAGACTAACAATAATGAAGCAAAAAAGGTTTTGTTACAAATAAGTCTGAGTGTAAGTTATAGAGAGATTGTTCGACAAAAATTCCGTTCTCTCCATAAGAGAAGTATTTGGGATACAAAATTATACAATTCACTGAAAATAACAATATAAAAATGATATAATTTTCAACCGAGTGCCTCATTTCAAACAGATGTTATAGGTTTTACTCAACAGTTGTTAAGTGAATCGTCTTCCAAGCAAATAAAACAAATATTGTTTACTAGCTGATTACAACCAATTTTATATTCAAATACTTCTCTTATGGAGAGAAGTAGCAGAAGATGGAGCCGGAAACGGCTTCAGAGATTTTGTGCATGTGTGAGATAACGGAATCTTTTATGGTGTAAACATGAACAGATATACTGACATGGGAAGTTATTCTCCAGCTTTTGAAAAGAATGTTTGTAACTGCTTGATATGTAGTATAATTTACAATCTTGCAGGATTAGAAGAATTGTCCTAAATCCAAAATATGGCTACTTCGGAAGGTGAAAAACAGACATGCTGGTACGTGATGCGCGACCTTAAACGGGCCAATGCCAAGTTGCCCGCATACAAGCAACTGTTGAACGAGCATTTCGAGGTGTTCACTCCCATGAAAGAGCAGTTGAGTGTTCATGGCGGCAAACGGACTCGGGAAGAAGTTCCCTTTATCCAGGATTTGCTTTTTGTTCATGATACCCAGGAAGCTATTGATCCGTTTGTGGAAAAGTATCCCACGATACAGTATCGTTTCCAGAAGGGAGGTGGTTACAAAAATCCGATGACTGTCGCTGATGCGGACATGGAGCGGTTCATACATGCTGTAAGTGTGTCGAAAAATCCGAAATATTATCTTCCTGGCGAATTGACACCCTCTATGTGCGGACGGCACATCCGTATTGTAGGCGGTCCTTTGGACGGTTATGAAGGAAAATTGCTGACTGTACGCGGGTCGAAAACGAAACGTCTGTTAGTGGAGCTGCCCGAGTTCTTTTCCGTAGGGGTGGAAGTCAATCCCGAATATATCAGGCTATTATAAAATAATGATATGTAAGCCCGACTCTATTTTGGATGATATATGGTCCAAAGTTAAAGCGGTGTGCATTGATTATGACCTGCCGGACGAGCTGCGGATATTAAAGGTTATGCTCCGGAACAAGATGAGTACTGGTTTCTGTTATCTGTTTTGACAAATGCATCTGTACAGAACAGCCCGGCGCATGTTACAATGAGGATAAAACCTGCATTTCTGGCTTTGTAAAATTGAATATACGCTAATTCCCGACAACGGATGAAACATTTTTTGAAAGTAATGAATGGTTACAATTCCGGAACTGAGCCTTGCTGGATGCCATTGATGGAACTCATCGAAACATGCCTGTTCGACATCATTCACACAGAAGATACAACCGGACGATTCATTCGTCTGTATGGAGCAGGTGACTATTGGCACGCATTCGAAGAATCCGCCTACCAATTGAGTCAGCTGTTCGTGACACACGATGTAACTGTACTCAGGCATAAAGTTTACCCATTTCCCGTTTTAATGGTCAGCATCTCGGATGACGAACTCCAGGCTTACGGCAAAAATCACATCTTCAGAAAGAAAGTATCAGGGTACAGGGAACTTGTTGGGATAGGAATCTCGATGAAGCGGTACAAGGAATGGCACAAAAAAGAGGTGATGAAATTCTCTTCTCTTCCATGACTTTGCACAAGTAAAGAACAAATTCTGACATAATATGATTTTTTGGATAGTTAATTGCAGTATTGCATTCCTGATCTGTGTGTTCTGTGCGGGTATCATCATTCCCCAGATTTTGTTGATCGCTTTCCGCAAGCGGTTATTCGACCTTCCCGACGAACGGAAGATTCATCATTGTGCCGTGCCCCGGTTGGGCGGCATCGCATTCAAGCCGGTAGTGTTTTTCACCGTAGCCTTGTTGCTGGGGATCAATATGGTTATGGGGCATTCGGAGATGTTGTCCGAAATCGAGAACGATGTTCGGCCCTTGGCTTTCGCCTTCTGCTCCATCATGGTTCTGTATCTGGTTGGCATGGCCGATGACTTGATCGGCATCCGTTATCGAGCCAAGTTCGTTATCCAGATTCTGTGCGGCATGATGCTTATCGCCGGTGGTATATATATCGATAACCTGTACGGCATTCGTAGGCATTCATTCGGTTCCATTATGGCTGGGGTATCCTCTGACCATTCTGTTCGTGGTCTTCATCATCAATGCCATCAACCTGATCGATGGCATTGACGGACTGGCTTCCGGGCTATGCAGTATTGCCTGTTTGCTTTATGGGTTGACTTTTCTTATGTTTCACCAGTATATATATGCCATGCTGGCGTTCGCCACATTAGGGGTGTTAGTGCCGTTCTTTTATTACAATGTTTCGGGAATGCCGAGCACGGAAAAAAGATTTTCATGGGTGACACAGGCAGGCCTGACCGTTGGCATGATGCTCTGTCTTCTCAGTCTCAAGTTGACTATGGTGTGGGACAGATGATAATACGGTACATATAAATCCGATGGTGCTGGCATTCTCCCCGCTGCTGATTCCTTGCTGTGATGTGGTCCGGGTTTATCTGCATCGGGTACGCAACGGAAAGAACCCGTTCTTGCCGGATAAGAACCATATCCACCATAAACTACTTGCTGTCGGAATGCAGCAGCGAAGTGTCATGATTATCGTCATATCCGTATCGACCGTATTCATACTGTTTAATATTCTTCTCTCCCTTTATCTGAATGTAAACTGGATCGTACTAGTCGATATCCTGATATGGACTTTCACCAATATCCGACTGACGAAACGTATCGGACAGCTTCAGTCGAGACAGGCAACCAACAAATAAAAATCAATGAAATATGAAAATCAGATACATTTTACTCTTATTGACCGTGGCTTCCCTGCTAGGATCATGTGCCGCGCCGAAAGTCGCTTATTTTACGGACCTGAAACCGGGTATGGCAGAGCAGGTTCTTAATCCATTGGAAATCAGGGTACGTCCCGAAGACAAGATTTCCATATTGGTCAACAGCAAAGACCCTTTGTTGATGGACCTTTTCAACCTTCCGATTATATCCCGACAAATCGGTATAAGATCAGAAGCATCCAACAATCAAGGAATGTCAGGATACACGATAAACAAGGATGGAAATATCGATTTTCCCGTGCTGGGGCATATCCATGTGGCGGGAATGACACGCGAGGAGATTGCCTTGTGCATAAAAGAAGAGTTGATCTCGAAAAACCTCGTAAAAGATCCGGTAGTAACAGTGGAATTCATGAACCTGACCGTTTCCGTGTTGGGTGAGGTCGCCAACCCCGGACGTTTCAATATCGACAAGGACAGGCTGACGCTCCTGGACGCTTTAAGCATGGCCGGGGACCTTACCGTCTACGGGAAACGGGAGAACGTGCTGGTACAGCGGGAGGAAAACGGCAAAAAGACCCTGTACCGGGTCAATCTGAATTCGGGATATGACCTTTATGCTTCTCCCGTGTACTACCTGCAACAGAACGATATTGTTTATGTCGAACCTAACTCGGTCAGGGCAAGACAATCGACAGTCAATGGGAACAACGTGCGGTCTACCTCTTTTTGGTTATCGTTGGCCTCGCTGCTGACCACCATTACCGTGTTGATCGTGAAATAAATATAGAATCTGATATGGCCGTAAATCAAAAGAATACAAAACCGGGACAGCCGGATGATTTCCTGCGGATACAGGATCTGTTGTACCTGTGCCTCGCGAGGTGGAAGTGGTTCGTCCTGTCTTTGGCGATAACGACAGGTGTTGCTGCTGTCTATCTGCTGTGTACCCCTGCCGTATATACACGCACTGCTTCGGTGTTGATCAAGGAGGATTCCAAAGGCAAGTCGGTTTCCCCGGATCTGGAACCTTTTCGGAGTTTGGGTTGTTCCAGTCCAGCACCAATGTAAATAACGAACTCATCACCTTTCAGTCGCCGGCTTTAATGACCGAGGTAGTTAAACGATTTCGTTTGGATATGAATTACTTCGTTCCGGGGAAATTCCACCGTCAGGTGGCCTATGGACTGACATTACCAGTGGATGTAACGATAAGTGACTTTCCTGAAAACGAATCGGCTGGGTTTACATTGGAAGTACAGCCAGACAGCACATTACTCTTATCCGACTTTACACGTAACGGGACGGAGCTCGACGGAAAGGATATAAAGGGCCGCTTGCTCGACTCCATCACTACGCCATTAGGGAAAATCATTATCCATGCAACCCCCAATTATGTGAAAGGCGAGACATACACATTGTATGTAGGTAAATCCAGTTTGTATGATGCTGTAAACTCCTGCTCGTCCAATCTGTCCGTTTCATTGAATAATGAGAAAGCGTCAGTTATCGACCTGTCATTCAGGGATAATTCTGTACAACGGGCGGAGGATGTATTGAGCATGTTGATTTCCGTTTATAATGAGAACTGGGTGAAGGACAAGAACCAGATCGCTATCAGCACCTCGATGTTCATCAACGAGCGTTGGGCGTAATCGAACAGGAACTGGGGCAACGTGGACGAGGACATTTCATCCTACAAGTCCGAACATCTGTTACCCGACGTGCAGGCGGCTTCGAGCATGTATATGGCGCAGAGCAGCCAGACGAATGCGCAGATTCTGGCTTTGAACAACCAGCTCTACATGACCCGCTACATCCGGAACTATTTGTCCAATGACGCCAACCGTACCCAACTGCTTCCGGCCAATTCCGGCATTGAAAGCGCCAATATTGAATCGCAGATTGCCGAATACAACAAACAACTGTTGCAGCGCAACAGCCTGGTTGCGAACAGTAGTACGGAAAATCCGCTGGTCGTTGATATGGATCAGGCCCTGGCATCCATGCGTGGGGCGATAATCAGTCTATCGACAATCAGATAGTAACCTTGAATTCGCAGATAAAAAGTTGCGGCAGACGGAGCAACAGACAACATCACGTATAGCAGCTAACCCTACACAAGCCAAATACCTGCTCTACGGTGGAACGCCAGCAGAAGGTAAAGGAGGCTCTTTATTTGTTCTTACTGCAAAAGCGTGAGGAGAACGAACTCTCACAGGCATTTACGGCCTACAATACCCGTATTGTTGCCCCGCCCCACGGTAGCATGTTGCCGATGTCACCCGTGCGCAAAAACATCTTAATGGTCGCGTGTGCTTTGGGACTGCTTATTCCGGTAGTCATTATCTTTATATGTGAGAACATGAATACCCGTGGTACGGGGAAAGAAAAGATCTGGAAAGCGTAACCGTACCGTTCATCGGTGAAATTCCGCTGTTCACAAGAAAGAAGAAAGGAATATTCAGAAAGAAACCACAGGAAGTCAGGGCCATTGTTGTCAAGGAGGGCAGCCGTGACATCATCAACGAGGCATTCCGTGTATTGCGTACCAACTTGGAGTTCATGACTGGCAAGGATAAGGCATCGAATGTCATCATCGTGACCTCGTTCAATCCGGGCAGCGGCAAGTCGTTCCTGACCATGAATATCGCCGTGAGCTTTGCCATTAAAGGGAAGAAAGTGTTGGTAATCGACGGTGACCTGCGTCACGGCTCTGCGTCATCCTATATCGACTCTCCTACCAAGGGGTTGAGCGACTATCTTGGCGGCAGGATTGACAATCTCAATGAAATAATTGTCACCAATCCGAAACAGAAATATCTGGACATCCTTCCTGTCGGCACCATACCTCCCAACCCCACCGAACTGTTGTTCGACGACCGGCTGAAACAGGTAATAGATACCGTAAGGGAACAATACGAATATGTGCTGATTGACTGTCCGCCCATCAACTGGTGGCCGACACGCAGATAATCGAGAAGCTGGCTGACCGTACTATTTTCGTGGTTCGTGCAGGATTGCTTGAACTGAGTATGCTTGCTGAACTGGAGAAAATCTACGGGGAGAAAAAATACAAGAACATGTCCCTGATCCTGAATGGAACCGAGGGAAGCGGTGGTCGCTACGGATACCGTTATGGCTATCGGTATGGTTATCACTATGGTTACGGTTCGGAATATCACTATGGTTCCGATGAAAAATATATAGAGTAAATCGTTGATTATCAAGCAATTAAATACGGAGTAAGAATGTAAATTTGATTTCCCTATTGTTTCACTAAAAATCACAACTATGGCACAGAACGATTTTACAGAAGACAAAGCGACCTTATTCGGTGCGGGTATGGTTACTGTAGGTGTATTTGGTAAAACAGCATTGATTACCAAAGGAGTCGGAGTGGTTGCCGCAACAAAAGCCGGAGTATTGGCTGGTGGATTTATCTGTCCTCCTGCGGCTATCTGTATCGGTTTAGCTTGTGTTGGGGCCGGGTTGATAAATCATTTCGGCAAGCGAAACTGGTGGTGAAGTTTATCACCGGGACAATCAATTCATTCCCGGATTCCGCATATATGTCATGTGGAATCGGGAATGATTAAAAAGTTTTATGTCATTATATGTGGTTTTTTAAAAAAAGGGAAAAACAAAATATAATAAAGCTAATCGGTTTTACAGACTATCATTCGCATATTCTTCCGGGCGTGGATGACGGTGTACAAACGATGGACGAATCTTTGGAAATTCTACGTTTGTATGAGGAGCAAGGGATCAAATCCGTATGGCTCACACCGCACATCATGGAAGACATTCCCAATACGACTGCCCATCTTCGCGACCGTTTTGCAGAATTGCAGGCTGCTTACACAGGTGGCGTACAACTGCACCTTGCAGCGGAAAACATGCTTGACAATCTCTTTGAGGAACGGCTGGGAAAGAATGACCTGCTACCTTTAGGCGAGAATGGCGACCACCTGCTGGTGGAAACCTTCTTATTTCAGTCCTCCGATGGGCTTGAAAAATATCCTGCTTCGCATCAAATCTAAAGGATACCACCCTGTTCTCGCCCATCCGGAGCGTTATGCTTATATGGATGAATCGGATTACCGACAGCTAAAAGACATGGGTGTGAAATTCCAGATTAATCTTCCATCAATAGCGGGTATGTATGGCAACCGGATTAAGAAAAAGGCCATGTTTCTTATGAGAGAACAGGCTATTGCTTATATAGGGACAGATATTCACAGTTACAGTATATTTCAAAAGTTCATTTGTACAAGCGTTACAAGAAACGTACAAAAACTGCTTGATTTATAGTCAAGATTATTGCGGCTATGGATAGCCAAGCTATAACAAAAATTCCTATTAATAAACAACAAGATGACAAGCGGAGAAAAGGCTCTTTATCATTCCATTATAGAGCAGTTAAAAGATAAGGAACTTTCCGATAGCCAAAAAGACAATTTTGTGAAAAAGCTGGATGAACTGTTCAAAAGTATGAATGACCAATCAAAAGAATTTCAATTAAACTCAATTTTATGAAAGCATGTTTTATGGGCTTGGGCTATATCGGATTGCCTACAGCCATTATCGCAGCAAAGCACGGAGTACAGGTAACGGGTGTTGACATCAACCCCAAAGTTGTAGAGCTGACCAATCAAGGTAAGCTCCACATCATTGAACCGGGGATGGAAGAAATGCTGCAAGAAGTTGTGAAAAACGGGACATTGCACGCAAGCACGAAGCCGGAGACAAGTGACGCTTACTTTATGGTTGTTCCCACCCCGTTCAAAGGTAATCATGAGCCTGATATTTCGTATGTAGAGGCGGCAACTCGTGCTGTATACTTCCTTTTCTCAAGGAAGGTGACTTATATGTAATTGAAAGCACATCACCCGTTGGTACGACTGATAAAATGCGTGACTTAATTTTCGCTGAGCGTCCTGAATTGGAAGGTAAAATTTATATCGCCTATTGCCCCGAGCGTGTACTTCCGGGCAATGTGATTTATGAGTTGGTACATAACGACCGTGTCATTGGCGGTATGAACGAAGAAAGTACAACAAAAGCAATCGAGTTCTACTCGCAGTTCGTACAGGGGACGCTGCATCGGACTAATTGCAAGACCGCTGAAATGTGCAAACTGACTGAGAACAGCAGTCGTGACGTGCAGATAGCTTTTGCCAATGAACTTTCATTGATTTGCGACAAGGCAGGGATTAATGTTTGGGAACTTATCAGGCTTGCCAACAAACATCCGCGCGTAAATATCCTGCAACCTGGCTGTGGAGTCGGAGGTCATTGTATTGCTATCGATCCATATTTCATTACAGCGGATTTTCCGGTTGAAAGTCGCATAATTTCTACAGCACGCGAAATCAACAATTATAAATCGTTCTATTGTGCTGAAAAAGTAAAGAACGCCATGTTTGAATTTGAACTGAAAAATCACTGTAAGCCTGTGGTAGCAATGATGGGGTTGGCATTCAAACCGGACATTGACGATTTGCGTGAATCTCCAGCAAAATATATCACAACTAAAGTAATGCAAGGATGTAATAATGCCAACATTTTAGTGGTAGAGCCAAATGTGAAAGAACATAACGTGTTCAAGTTGACAGACTATAAAGAGGCTTATGACAAAGCCGATATTGTTGTGTTCCTTACAGCCCATACACCTTTCAAAGAACTACCGTGGAAAGATGATAAAGTGATACTTGATTTCTGTGGAATATTTAAGCAATAGAGGTAGACAATCATTAAGTTTACCAAGACTTACCCTCCCAATAAACGTACACATATACTGATTGCAGATTTACAGAAAATCTATTGCTTTAAGAAGATGACATTAAGCCAAGTTTTCAAATCAAGATTGTTGTCAAATATTTGGAATCAGTTTCTCCTTTATGGTTTCAGTAGCATTATACCAATTCTACTAATTCCATATTTGTTGAACGTTATAGGAGTAGAAAAATACGGTCTTGTAAATTTTGCCATTATATTTAGCTTTTACTTTCAGATATTCAATGAGTTCGGTTTCGATTTATCTAATGTCAGGCATGTCGTCAATAATAGAGACAATCAAGAAAAATTGGGAAGGATAGTTTCTTCTATTCTGCAATGTAAGTTTTTTCTCATACTCTGTTCTCTATTTGTTTATATTTTAGTTGTAGGGTTGATTCCTTCACTAAGGAATGAACTCACGCTTTATATATTAGCCTTTATTCGTTTGATAGGGGTTGTCATTGCTCCCTATTGGCTTTTCCGTTCAATGGAGGACATTAAATATATAACACGTATCAGCGTGCCAATAAAGCTATTATGTATATTGCCTATTTTTTTAATCGTTAAGTCTACTGATGATTATGCATTGGTGATGTTGTGCTATGCTCTTGAAACATTTGTTTCAGGTATTGTCGCTTTATTCATTGCCCAAAAAAGATACGGGATCAAACTTCAAATAGTCTCGGCACAAGAAGTGAAATTTTATCTTAAGGATAGTATTCCGTTTTTCTCATCAACTTTTTTGATGAGAGCCTATAAAACAATGAATACCTTAGTGCTTGGCTTTATTCTTGGAGATTTTGCAGTCGGATTATATACAGCTGCGGAAAAACTTCATAATGCGTATTCATCATTTGTTTCTCCGCTTTTATCTCAGATATTTTACCCATATTTCACAAGGATAAAAAATATGGGTAGAGCGACTAAGATGGTATTGCTTTTATGTATTGCCAATACAATCGCTTTAGCTTGTATATATTTCTTATCACCGTATCTTATACCGATTTTTATTAAGACTGAAACAGCAAGTATAACCACGTATTTCAACCTATTCTTGCTTTTATTGGCGATTAGTGTGCCAGCTGACATGTTCGGTTTCCCTTATTTGGGCGTACTTGGAAAAATCAATGAGGTAAATATGACAACCATTTATTCTGCAATCATATACATCATTGTTGTCCTTGTCTTGATTCTTACTCACAGTATTAGCATAGGAAGTGTTATTTGGGCTTTGATTATAGCGAACGTGGGATGTTTGGTTTTGCGCCTATATTTAGCCAATAAAGTAAGAGTTGGTAATGTTGATAAACAATAGGATATACAATATAGATACTAATTCTCGACATTGGGCTATTTCTTTAGCCTTAATTGTAATCTTGTCTGTAATAATGACATTTATTCCTTTTGTAGGACTGTGTTTGTCATTAATGTTTTTCAGACAAAGGTTTGCCCCCATTCTATTTATTATCTTTTCTTTCTATTTTGGTTGGTTTTATGAGCCACAAATGGATTTGTTGGTTCATTATGAGCATTTTCATCGTATTGCCGACAAATCATTGGTTGAGCAATGGATGGACTCTGGAACATCAAAATATGGCAAAGAAATATATCCTGTATTATTTAAATATTTCATTGGTTTAATTGCTGATAACCGGAATTTTTTCTCTGCTTGTGCGTGTGTGGTATATACTTCTCTATTTATATTTGGAGTCGTAAAACCACTCCAGCCATTATATATGCAGAAAATGTCAATTCCTGCATGGCTACTCTTCCTGGGAGTGATTTTTACTGTAGAATACTATTGGTTTCTCGGTTTTCGCTTTTGGAGCGGAGCATTTGTTTTTACTGGCTTCTATTTGAGATACCTTAATTCAGGAGCCGTTAAGTACCTTTGGTTATCTGCGTTATGTATTTGTTTTCACTATTCACTACTCGCCTTATGTGTCGCGGCTGTATTAAACCTACTCTTGCGATATAGGTTTAAAGTGTACTATTTAATTCTTATCGTATCATTCATCGTTCGCTTTGCGAAAATCGCGTTTGTCACTAATATCGCACAATTTGGCATATTTGAAAACTACGTCAAAGAGAGCGTTAGGAATCAAAATATCATACAGTCTGTTGGAAAGTATGCAGAGGAAATACGCGAGTATGGTAATCAGTTCTATTTGCTTCGTGAAACAATTGCCGTTTTCGGTGTCTTGGCTGTGATCTATATACTATATAAAAAAATAGGGAAAGAATTTTGGGAGCAGAATGTCAAATTCTGGGGGTTCTGTATTCTCCTATTGTCTTTTGCCAATTTCGGATATGTCAGTTTGACTTTTTATGATAGATTCTTCAAACTTGCCGTGCTATTCTTATATGTTTTACATATATGTGGGTATGGATATTCAATCCAAATTGAGTTTTAAGTCCCAGCTACTAATAACTATGGTTACAATTATACCGGTATTGTATTTCATTGTTACACCATTAGTTGAACAGAGGCACATGTTGTTCCAACTAAACTTATGGTTTAGTAATCTATGTTCATGATGAAAAATTTTTGTAATCTGAATTTCTCATCGTGCTGATGTATGGTCTATGGATAGCTACCAATACGAACAACCAAAAAGGCATAACATCAGAAAACGAAAATAGATTAACCGTTGATGTTCAATGTTCTTAATTATTTTAATCATATCAATTGAAACACTAACAATGAGGGTATTAATAACTGTTCCCACTAAATCCGGATATGGAGGAGTAACTAATTATTATTTAGGGATTAAAGAGTATTGGAAAGAAAATATTGAATATTTTTATTTCGGTCGTAAGCCTTGGCGTAATATATTTTATCCATTTTTAATTATCCGTTTTATAATCCGATTGATTTGCTTTAAACCTGATATAGTACTACTTAACCCATCGCTTGGAGATAAAGCCTTAAAACGAGATTTTATATATTTAAACATTTGCCGATTTTTCAGAAAGAAAACATCCGTATTTATTCATGGTTTCAATTTCGAGTATGCTAAAAATGCAGATTGGAAATGGATAAGTGCCAATTTGAATAAGGCCTTGTGTATTTTTGTGTTATCCCAAGATTCAAGAATGAATTGATAAGGAGGGGGATAAAATCTGATATACATCTAACTTCGACAAAAGTACCCGATTATTTTATTTCAGGTTTTGACCTTTCGATGAGACAAGGAAAAGCCGAAAACATTATGTATAGCGGGCGAATAGAAAAGGCCAAGGGTGTATATGAAACAGTCGATACATTTTCAATACTTAAGTCACAATACAAGGATCTGACATTGACCTTTGTCGGTGATGGCTCAGAACTTCCTATGTTGAAACAATATGTTGAGAATAAGAAAATAAAGGATGTCCGTTTTACTGGAGAGTTACGTGGGGAAGATTTTAAAAAGGAATACATTAACGCCGATATGTATTTGTTTCTAAGTTATACGGAAGGTATGCCAACTGTGGTTTTGGAAGCAATGATTTTCGGACTCCCTATTTTTACCAGAAAAGTGGGTGGCCTAATAGATTTCTTTGAAATGGAAAGATGGGATATATATCAAGTTCGTTAGATCCGGCAGTTTTTGCAGAAGCAATGAAACCATATATCGAGAATCCTGCTAAAATGAGGAGTGTATCAATATATAATTCCGAATATGCGAAAACCCATTTTGTTGCATCCGTTGTTGTCCGAAAATTTGAAAATACACTAAAGAAATATATTGAGCTATGAATATTCTGAGAATCAAGAAGCTAATATTTTTACACCTCCAACATCTACCCATGAAATCAAGGGCATGGAGACCATTAGTTTGCAAATGGGGTGGAGTGCAGATAATCAGCCCCAAAAGAACGTTTATCGGTGAGGGCGTCATATTTGACACAAATTATCCACAAGATATTTTTATCGAAGAAGGTGTTCGTTTGACATCGGGGGTGAAAATAGTAACACATTTCATGAATCCTAATACTGGAAGTTACGACAGGGGGAAGGTTCATATCTGCAAAGGCGCCTATCTCGGAATGAATACTTTGGTGGTAAAACCTGTAACAATTGGAGAGCGAGCTATAATTGGAGCAGGTTCTGTTGTGACCAAAGATATACCAGCCAATGAAGTTGGGCAGGAAATCCCGCAAAATTTATAAGAAAACGGTAGGATTAATTCATATGGACATTATATCATTCTATAGGGTAGAACGTTGGCTATTTGAACGCCATATTCCGGTTTTGCCCAAAATCGTACAACTATTGATTTTTCTCAATTTTCAATTCAAAAATAACCGCTGAATTCAAAAATAGGAAAAGGGTCATACTGTGTGTGCAAAGGGATTAGCACTGTCTTAATACCGGGAACAGAAATCGGAGAAAAATTGCGTATTAGGATTGCGATTTTCTACTGTACGGCAGTTTCCATATAAAGAAGTTCCTTGTCTAAAGAATAATGTTTGGGTGGGACCTAATGTTATTATTGCTGGCCCTGTTGTAATAGAAGATGATGTGGTAATCGCTGGAAATTCATTTGTCAACCGAAGTGTTCCCAAAGGTGCTATTGTAGCAGGATGTCCGGCAAAGATTATTGGCTGGAGAAAGAATCTTGATTATGCGATTGAGACAAACCCAAAGTATAAAGATGGCCGTATGCCATTCTTGACAAAATGAATAACACCAATGAATGATATTGCAGATGCTTTTTATAAGCTAAAAATTTATTGTGAGACTGAACATTTCAAGGGTTGGGATCCGTATGATGGTCTCAACTCTAAAATTTTTCAGGCAATTCCGCTGCTGAAAAAGTCTGTATTGTGCAGATTGATGGTCATACAAGGTTTCAAGCGTTGCCCTTTCAATATGAGACGGATGGCTTTCGTTCCGAAAGAGTATAACGCAAAAGGTATCGGGACTGTTCTTGTCCGGATATTGCAATCTGTATAAAGTTGTGGAAAATCATCCGCAATTATCCGAAAAATGGGAACGTTGGAGATGATAAAGGCTCGGATTGAAGAATTGGCAGAGTTGCTTATATCCTTACAATCTAAAGGCTACAGCGGTGCTTGCTGGGGGTATAACTTCGATTGGCAGGCACGCCGTCTGTTTCTTTTTCCCAAATTCACGCCCACAGTAGTTGCTACAAATTTCTGTGCCACGGCACTGATGCAGGCATATGAAATAACTAGGAACAAACACTATTTGGAGATTGCATTAAGTGCAGCGGATTTTGTAATAAAAGATTTGCATCGCACGCCGTATAATGGTGGCTTTCTCTTTTCTTATAGTCCGTTAGAGGGTAATGACACTGTGTTCAATGCTTCGCTGCTCGGTTCTCGATTGTTGAGTTATTGTTTTTATTATACACAACAGGAGGAATACAAAAGACTAGCGGAGCTATCCATTAAAGCCTGTTGTTCCGGGCAACGGGAAGACGGGGCTTGGGTATATGGAATGCTCCCCGTACAGAATTGGGTAGACAGCTTTCATACAGGATATAATTTAGATGCGCTGATCGCTTATCAAGAGTTGACAGAGGATCATGCTTTCAATGGTTACATCGAAAAAGGTTTCGACTACTATGTCAATCATTTTTTCGAAGCGGACGGAACTCCTAAATATTATGATAACCGAATGTATCCTATTGACATCCATTGTCCAGGGCAGCTATTGATAACATTGACCCGCCTACATAAGATGAAAAAATATGAGGAACTTGCCAAAAAAGTATTGCAATGGACAATCCGAAATATGCAAGATAAAAAGGGGTATTTCTACTACCAATTAAAACCTGGCATCAGTTCTAAAATCTCGTATATGCGATGGAGTAATGCATTTATGTTTAATGCAATGTCGCATTATTTACTCGCAATATAAAATTTCCAACATAAATGAATAAAGTTTCTTTAAACGGAGTCGAAATATATCCGTTCGATTCCGAACAGTCTTTGTTGTCTTTTGTAAACGATAATAAGGGCATATTAGTAGCCATAAATGCTGAGAAAATTTTACATGCTACAGATCAGACACGAGGAATTATCAATCGGAACATAGGGTATTGCGATGGAGCCGGCGCACAAATGGCTCTCAAACAAAAAGGTTTGAAAATGCGTGTAAAATTCCCGGTTGTGAGTTGTGGCTCAAAATTGTAGCTCAATTTTATAGAGAAAAGACTTTTTATTTGATAGGTGGTAAACCTCAAATCATAGAAGAAACTGTGTCTAAACTGCGTAAAGAATATGCAGGGATTCACATTATCGGTTATCGGGATGGATATATCAAGGCAAACGAGGAACGGGAAAGACTTATAAAAGACATAACCGAAAAAAAGACCTGATGTGGTATTTGTGGCTATGGGGTCTCCTAAACAGGAATTACTGATGGAAGAAATACAGCATAGACACAAAGCCATCTTTCAAGGATTAGGCGGCAGCTTCGATGTATATACTGGCCATGTGGAAAGGGCTCCTAAATGGTGGGTGAACCACAATCTTGAATTTGCCTATCGGTTGCTCAAAGAACCGAAAAGAATAAAACGGCAAATTCACTTGATAAAGTATGCCTGGTGGCTGATAACTAAAAAATTATAGAACAATGAAGAAGGTAATGCTGGTCTTCGGGACTCGTCCGGAGGCCATTAAGATGGCTCCGTTGGTGAAGGAGTTCCAAAAAAAATCAGCAGACTTTGAAACAATCGTCTGCGTGACGGGGCAGCATCGTGAAATGCTCGATCAGGTGTTGCAGATATTCGATATCAAGCCGAATTATGACTTGAACATCATGAAGCAGGGGCAAGATCTGTATGATGTAACCGCCCGTGTGCTGACCGGGATGCGTGATGTGTTGAACAAGGCGAAACCTGATGTGGTATTGGTGCACGGTGACACAACCACTTCTACTGCTGCCGCACTCGCAGCTTTCTATCAGCAGATCCCTGTAGGTCATGTAGAAGCGGGCCTGCGTACCCACAACATATACAGCCCTTGGCCGGAGGAGATGAACAGACAAATAACAGGGCGCATTGCCACCTATCACTTTTCTCCGACCGCTTTAAGCAAGAAAAATCTGTTGACGGAAGGTGTGCAGGAGGACAAGATAACCGTAACAGGGAATACGGTCATCGATGCCCTTCATATCGTTGTTGATAAAATAAAGACTGACGGAGCTCTACAACAAGAACTTGCCGGGGTGCTGGAAAAAGCGGGTTACGATACCTCACGGCTTGCTGATGGCAAGAAACTCGTTTTGATAACCGGACACCGACGTGAAAATTTCGGAGACGGATTCATCAGCATGTGCACAGCCATTAAGGATCTGACGGCAAAATATCCATATGTGGACTTTGTCTATCCGATGCACTTGAACCCCAATGTCCGCAAACCTATCCATGAAGTATTCGGGGAGAATTTGAATAGTTTGGGAAATATGTTCTTTATCGAACCATTGGAATATCTGAGTTTCGTGTTCCTGATGGAAAAAGTGACCCTTGTCCTTACCGACAGCGGTGGTATTCAGGAAGAGGCTCCGGGGTTAGGCAAACCGGTACTGGTGATGCGTGACACCACCGAACGTCCGGAGGCGTTGGATGCAGGAACGGTAAAATTGGTAGGAACCGATTATAACAAAATTGTCTCCGAGGTATCGATTTTATTGGATGATGCATCTGCTTATGAGCAAATGAGTAAAGCCATTAATCCTTACGGTGACGGAAAAGCGTGTATGCGTATAACGCAAACACTTAATGTTCGGTTGTAACTTTTGTATTTTCTTGACACATTCACCAGAAGAAATATGTTAGTACCGAAGGTGAATGTCGTATTGCAGGCGGACAAAGACATCGGCAGCATAACAGAGGCAGACATTTGGCTCAATTGTATGGACGGCAACGGTAACTTCTTGTCTGTGGCTGCGGAAGACCATACCGGCGACGGACATTACATTGCCACCTTGCCGTTAGACTACAGCCCGGTAGAGCCTTTCATCCAAGTTCACTTGAATGAAATGGTCTATGATTACCTGTCCATTCCGAATTTCAAAGCGGGACAGGAATGTCAAATCTCGCTTATACTCGGTACGGACGGGCTTCGCACACCGGGAATAGGAGCTGAAATCGACGACTGGGAAGTTGTGGAAGGAGATGTCACATTCGTAAAATGACAAAATATAATAAATGACGCCTGCTGGTTTTGTTATCATTGGCAGGCGTTTCACTTTTTATCCCTCATTCAGGAATCCCGGCATTTACCGAGTGTTCCGCTTGTTCTGCACGTCTTTTTCCCATTTCGATGTGAAGGATTTACCACAAAGGGCTTGGAGAAGAAGAAACACATAGCAGAACTGAAAATCGACCTAGCTAAAAAGAAAAACAGATTTCTTATTTATGCCTTCAGACTCCGGACAAATTAACTCTATAGTTTTTTGAGCATTCCTTCGTTCGTATTGGGATTTATGGTTATTTTTGTAATTCAATCAATAATATGACGATAATGGCAAAGACATACCAAAGGACTAAATTACAAGAAGTCACGATCAGAGGATATAAATCCATAGCCTATGACAGACCTGTGACCTTGAAGCTGGGTGATGTCAGCATCTTGTTGGGTGCCAACGGTGCAGGCAAGAGCAATATCATCAGTTTTTTCCGGATGCTGAGCTACATGATGAGCAAGTCATTCGGGAGATATGTGGAAATATCGGGCACGTCTCATGCCTTGCTGCATTACGGCATTAAACGGACACCGGTCATGTCCGGAGAACTGAAGTTTGCCGACAGCAATTCCATGGATGTTTATGGCTTTTCATTGGCCAATGCCACTCCCGACAGGCTGATTATCACGGAAGAGCGGATTACATGGCATCGCAAGGGGGAGAAAAAGCCCTATGAGATAGCACTGGAACCGAATTTCAAGGAGTCCGCTCTCGCAGAGTGTGAGGATCCGGTTGCCAAAACTATTTTCCAGATGCTTTCTTACTGCAAGGTATATCAGTTTCACGATTCATCGACAGAGGGGCCGCTACGTCAGGCTTGTCCCGTCGAGACGGCCAATTACCTCCAGTCGCACGGAAACAATCTGCCTTCTTTCCTGCTGTTCCTGCGGGAGAACTACAAGGATGCCTACAACCGGATTGTTGACTATGTCCGTGACGTAGTTCCCCAGTTCCAGGACTTCTATCTGGAGCCCGTGGGTGGTATCATTTCTCTCCGGTGGATAGATAATTCTGCCACGGACTATCGTTTCAATGCCTACCAGTTCTCCGACGGATCTATCCGTTTCATTGCCCTGGCCGCCTTGCTTCTGCAGCCTGCCCAGACAATGCCCAACGTCATCATTTTGGATGAACCGGAACTTGGCTTGCATCCCTATGCCATCAGCCAGCTGGCAGAAATGATTAAGGATGCGTCCATACACGCACAGGTCATTATTGCCACGCAGAGCAAGGATTGGTCGATCATTTCGACATCGGCGATATCTCTGTGGTGGAAATGAACAAGGAAACGCAGGCAACCTCTGTCACTCACCTTGACGCCAAAGAATATCATCTTTGGCTTCAGAACTATACGGTGAGCGAACTTTGGGACAAAAACATCATAGGAGGACGTCCCGTATGAAAGCGAAGATTATTCATGTCCTTTGTGAGGGACAGACGGAACAGGGATTTGTGGAGGAAGTGTTGCGTCCCTACCTGCAAGCGCAAGGTGTGGCAGGTGTAAAAAGCATCCTGATTACCACTAACAAGAAAAAGAATGCCCGTGGTGGAATGCTGAGCTATGCTCAGGCGGTGACAGACCTAGAACTGTTGCGGAAAATGAAGATGGACGGCGAATACGAACGTCATGTTTTCACAACGATGTTCGACCTCTACGCATTGCCGGATGATTTTCCCGGTTATGAAGCAGCCAAAGCAATCGGTGAGCCTTACGCCCGTGTCGCAGCATTGGAAACGGCGTTTGCTGAAGCAATCAACGATAGTCGTTTCATTCCCTATATTCAGCTGCATGAATTTGAAGCTCTGCTCTTTTGCGGTATTGACTATCTGGCAAAGCGTTACCCCGGTTGTGAGAAACGCTGCGAACAGCTGAAAAAAGACCTGGAGAAAACCAGCAACCCCGAGCTGATAAACAATAGTCCGGAAACGGCTCCGAGCAAACGTATTATCAAGGCGATAGAAGGAGACAAAAAACAGCATTACAACTACAATAAGCCGGCTACCGGCAAAGATGTTACCAAAAGTGTCGGCATGGATGAACTTCGTGCCCGGTGCAGTCACTTCAATGAATGGATAGAAAAGTTGATAGACTGCTGATTCTGTAATCAGATAATATCAAGGTTCTGACAGACAGGTTCGAGTGTTTATCTCAAAAATGGAAGAGATGGGGATTATACAGAAAGAGGGTGTAGGAAGAAATACTCGCTATATAAAGACTGCGAGTTTCCCATCTTTTAATTGAGAAGACAATTTTTGCTCTGTCCAAAAAACAAGTTTTTGGTCAAAAAACAGCACAAATAACTGATTATCAATTATTCTTTCAATGCCCGAAAATCTGTTTTTTTGTACGAAAGAGTTCTTTCACTTTTCTATCCCTCATTCCGGAATTCCGGCATTTACCAGATATTACTAATTAAAAAATTTAGATAAGTAACGAGATGCTAGATTTGATTAGTTGCTCGTAAGGTATAAGGCATCGACATTCTTCTGTTATTTAGTCAGTTGAAAAAATGTAACAATTATTTCTCTGATACCTAATACTTTTTCTATTTACACCATCCACGGATTCTTATACGGATCATAATCCGTCTGGAAAGTAGCCAGTTGCCAGTCGGTGACAGGTTTCTTCGAGTCATCGACTTTGCGGGGAATCTGCGGATTAAGCCGTAGTTTGGCGGCATCATTGAGCCATTTCATGCTATCCTCGTAATCGCGCATGCGGACAACACTGACATTATTCGGAGCAATGAGTTTCGTGAGTTCGTAGATGGCCAGCCGGACCATGTGCTTCTTGAGATTGTAGTTGCGGGGGTCATGCAACGAGAGGTTCTGCCCGACTTGCGGTGTGTCCGCGTTCACATCCGTTTCCGGGTAAAATACCCGTCCGTCATAAAACGACATATTCGTGTTCCGACAACTCATAGGCATTGTATGATGAATCGTAATCGGCTATGGCTCCCCAGCAGTCGGAAACCATCGGGTCAAGATTGTAATCGAAACCTTCAAGCGTCATCAAAGTATAGAATGCTCCTTCATACTCGACGACTGCCCACAGAGGATACTCGACAGGCTGCCATAACGAGGCTTCCGCCTCGATCCAACCGCCGACCAACGGGATACGGACATCATCGAACTTGTACCCGTTTTCATTAAGACAAGTATAAACAATGCCGTTATAATTCACTTTATCTCCCGGATAATAGGTGTTGAACTGGGAATAATTTACAACTTGTCCCGCATCGACACGGATATCAGAACTCTCTTCCCAATAGACAACCGTTGCCGGCTTGCGATAGCCGCTGACGGAGCGTATCACCTCATGGATTTGTCCCTCGAAATAGACATGCACACCCACGGGATAGGTAATCCGACGGTCGTATTCGGCGATATATTTTCCTTTTGCAAGTTCCTTTTCAATCTCGTAGTTCTCCGACAAATATTCCACGATACTCATCTCCGTCGATTCTTCCGCCTGGATGAATCGTGCATCATTGCCCCGCGTGAGTTGTGCCAGGGCTTCCGGAGTAATTATCCCAAGATAGTCGTCATTATTGAGAAACCGTCTGTACATATCCTTGTTCCGTTATTAGTATGAAAATCCTTCCTGAATTACCGATGTGGATACCACATACCCGTTCCCGTCGCCTCCGCTCTTGAACTTGTACCAGCTGTCACGCAGGTAGTAACAGAGCAGGTAGTCAAGGCAGTCGGACAAGTGCCCGTACCGTTCATATTTGACACCGGTTTTCGGGTCGGTGGTCTTCTGTTTGCTCTTGGTACCGTCCTCGTTACGAAGCTGGTAAATCAGATCCTGGGTAAGTTTGCGACATTTGATATCGATTTGTATCTCCCAGCCTTCATAGCCCCCGAATACCTCGTTGACGAACTCGCACCGTGTAGCCTGCGGAGGCTGCTTGCGTAATAGCTTTACCTTCGGTCGCAGGATTCCTCTGCCGAAAGTGTCCGTGATGATGGTATAGTTGTTGATGCCGTCCTCGTTGGTGGTGGAGCGTTGTAACCCGGAAGGGTCACCGGTCACATCCACTCCGCCGATATGCTTGTCCCGGTAAAGTTTTAAGCGTACTTTCCGTGCCAACGCAGGTGTGTTGTTCTCCTTTTCCTCCGGCTTGCCGAGTATCTCTTCCAGTATATAGACCTTCCTGTTTTCATAGTCTATTTGTGCGGAGAGCACCGACATTTGGGGGGCAACATTGAAGTCCCACACCGTGATGAGCGGCTTGGTCGGATCGTATGCTTTTTCTTTCAGTCCGGTAACGAGATGCCGGGAGCCGTCGAAACTGTTATAAATCGCCATATCGTTGGCTTCCACGAAATCCCAGTTGCCATAGAGCAGGCGTTCCTTTGTCGCCTGATCCCGGATCTTGTTCAGGGCCGCCTCGTACACCTGACGGAAAGCGATATTCGGGTTGTCAAACACGGAAAAAGGTATATACGCTTCACCCTCGCGGCAGATGACCTTGTCTCCGTTTTCGTCCTGCACGAAGCGGGAACGCACCCAGTTAATCGTCGGATTGGTGGTGAGCAGCATTCTCGGAGTCTTGAATGTCTCATGGGTTCTCCAGCGGAGACGGGAGAACAGCACTTCGACGGCCCGTTCCGAGATTTCCGACACCTCGTCCACCATGGCGATGGTGTATTCCGAAGAGCCGAAACGCTCGAAGTTGGGGTCGCTGGGGATATCCGCCATCTCCTTCATGATGATGACCGAGTCATTCCAGAATGTGAGCGTGCCTTCGAGGTTGTTTATCTTGTAGTTTGTATCCTCTTTCAGTCCCCAATCCTTCAGAATCGACTTGATGGTATTCCATGTCGATTCCTTCAACGCTTGAGTGTCTTACGGGCCACCACCGCACGGATATTCTCGAACCGGATACATGAAGACACCAGCCAAACGCTGCCGATATACGATTTTCCGCCGCCGGCCGCTCCGCCTCCCAGTATCAGCTGCGGCAGGTTCTGCGACTTGCAATGCCTGCATTGGGGCCTGTACTGAGGGTTGCCTTGCTGGTCATAGCCGATAAGGATTTGCTCGATCTCCCCGCCACAATGGGGACAATAGTTCGGTTGCAACAGTTTCCAGAGTTCATACTGCCGTGGGGACGGTTTGAACTCGATGCGCAGGTTTCTGGGTGGTTTGAGCCTGTTGACCGCCATTAGATTTATACAATCTGAATGGTTATGTCCCTTTCGGACTCGAGTATAGCATACAGTTTTTGGAATGTAGTACGGGATTCCAAAACTTTTCCCTTGACCGTATTCTTTCCCACGATGATACAGCCGGCGGAATCGACTTCGGTATTGCCGGAATGGATCAGGATGCCGAGGAAATGCGGCACATCATGCAGATATGGCATTTTCTTCTTGTACCTGGGACTGTACTGAAGAGTGACTTTATAAGTCCCGGCAGGAATGGCAGTCTTGGCATAGACCTTTTCCTTGCAGGTACAGGAACGGCCGCGAGGAGTATCCGGACAGGTTGCCGGAAGTTCCCTCACGGCATCTTCGATGGTATTACAGAAAAATTTGCCGTCGATGGACAGGTCACCTATGGTATAGGTCTGACCTTTGAATTTGCGGTTGAGTGTCAGCTTCATACTTCGATACTATTTGTATCGAAAGAGTAGAGACGGACGCCGGCTAATGTTTATTATATGTGTTTGTAAAAGGAGGATATTTCAGGAAATGATGTATCTTTGTGAACGGATTGACAGTATTTAATCAAGAGTTAATATGACAAAAGCGGATATCGTCAGGGAAATAGCAACGCAGACCGGTCTGGAGAAGCAGGTCGTGTTACAAGTTGTCGAAGGATTCATGGATAGCGTAAAGTCTTCCATGATAAACGGCGAGGAGGTTTATCTTCGCGGCTTCGGCAGTTTCATCATCAAGCACCGTGCGGAAAAGACAGCACGCAACATAAGCAGGAATACCACGGTGATAGTGCCTGCCCACAATATCCCGGCATTCAAGCCCGTCAAAAGCCTTTGCAGGAAGGATGAAATCAGACAAATAAGGTGATTATATGCAACAGGAGCGTTATTCAGATGATCCTGTTACTTTATACAGGGCAACGAGGTTGGCATTGTCCGATTGGAACAGGAAACGGCCGTTGCTTAAAAGGCATTCGTGGATGGTGTTGTCATTAGGATCCGACTCCAATAAAGCCCCCGCCTTGTTTTCATCGATAAGAAGCATTTCTATGCCTTGTACGGTGGCGGCAGTTGCATCAGCAGGAATTTTCAAAAGTTCATCCATCAGATTCATGTCGTTCATAATATCTCCGTATTTGGCTTGAGTCCCGTCAAGCATTCAATGTACCAAGACCAAAAAGCGTGGGACATAACCCGTAGCACCGAGGTTCTGGTAAACCTATCCGCAAACAAGTTAAGCCCACGCAAAAGCATAGGCGAAAACTGTTTGTCCTGCGGATAAGTGAAATTTACCAGATTTCGGTGCATGACAAAAGCTAACGCTTTCCGTATTTTATTATGTCGTTCTGCCAATATGGTTTTTATGCCGCATCTGCAGAAGAACCGGCATTATGTGATAACGACCGGACGTGTAAAGGCTATTTCTTGGATTCTTCCAAGGAAACCTTACGAAACTCTTTCATCAGTTTTTCCAATTCCAACGAAGTCTTGCGGGCACGGGTACCTGCGGCCTTGTTGCCTTTTTCAATCTGAGTGCCGCATCCGTGGAGAATGTAGCATATACTTCCTGTATCTTTGAAACCAACTCTTTCATATAAATATTATTTAAGTTATTGACTACAAAGGTAGTGAAAATAATCAAGAATAAGAGCGATTCTGTCAATATAATAAATATCACATTGGTAATCAATGACTTTTAACAGCCATTATACCGTATGATTTATCCATCAGAGAAATTGTCAAGGTGTTTACAACTTTATGGATATGTCTGGTCAGAACATTTCTTCCATCTGCCGCTTGATTTCTTCCCGCTTTGTATTCTTGTAGTAATGCTTATAGATGGTCAATGGGCTGTTACCAGCCATCTCTGCAACCACATACGGATTATTACCGGCATCTACCATCTTCGATATGAAAGAGCCACGGGCGGAATACCATGTGATGTTTTCTTTAATGCGCAACATCTTGCATGCTTTCGTCAAGGTTTGTGAAAGGCGTGTGGAAATTTTGCTTGACACGTGTAGTCTTCTTGGAAGTGGTCGTGTGTTTATGAGTAAAAACAGGAAATACATAATTTCCATAACTTTGCCCACGGTATTTATTCATGATGGCTTTTGCTTTACTGAGTAATTCCGGTTTGGCTGTTTTGGGAAACTTGATACGTTCATAGACGATGCGGTCTTCCTGGACCAAATCCCATGTCAGGTTACATACATCGACATTCGCCATACCTCCGGTATAGTAGCTGAACAGGAACAAATCAAGATGCAACTGCTCTTTTTTCGTAAACAAGGTACGGTCAACATTTGCGATTTTAGCTATGACTGTTTCCGGAACTGCTCTTGAAGTGGTTTCCGGCCAATTAATATCATCACCGAGACAGAGGAAGTTATCCATATTCACCCCGTACATCTCTTTCTTTTCTGCCTGCCTGCATACGGCACGGAGCAACCTTAGTTTGTGTGTAAGTCCGGCCTTGTTGCCATTTCTGATACCTCTTTCTTTAAGCCAAAACGCAAAGTCAAGAAGAAACTCTTCTGTAATATCCGTAAAGAAATAAGAGGAAAAGGCTTTTTCATATTTTTCCTTTGTAAACGCCTGCAGTTCACGCTTGAGATAGACATACCGTTTAGCATTGGTCGTGCTGTCGACAATCTGACCGTTCTTGATGCGTTTCTTGTTTTTGAATGTCTCTTCAAGATAATCGATCATCTGCTGGACACTCTTTACTTTGACCTCGGGTTTGGCCGCCTTGATTTCATCGAAGCAATGTGATAGCTGGACGGGCGACCAGTTCCTGCCTTCCATCTCCCAGGTATCGGCGACATGCAGATATTTGGTTCGCAAATCGAAAAGCAGTTTGTTCTTGGTAGTGGCCTCCGCACTCCCTACACGGAAACTCTGAGACTTGACATCCCAGTCTTTTAATAGCCCTGTGATGTTTATAACCTTCGGCACACGGGCGTAACCGGTCTTGAAGAAAATTATCTCCAGCTTGACCATCTTGGTGTCTTTCGGGTTCTGCTTACCCCTGATGTTAATCGTGTACATAGACTGATAACGAGTTAGTTAATGACTTATTATTAATTCGCATTAGTAGGAATCAATTGGTATTAATTAACCTACATAGAAACCTACATGAAAAGAGTAGTTTCCTTAGCGAAATAATGTTTATACGGATAAATCCGTACTTGTGTCATTTACTAACTCGTTATCAATCAACTATTTTCCCTAATCACAAAAGTTGTGTCCGAAAAAAGGGTGTGCCCTTACGAATCACCCTTTTTCAATTAATGCGTATCTCGGTACCAGCTCGTCTGCTTGTTCTCTTCGGTGTATTTGTCCGATGGTTCGCTGAACGACACTCCCGAATAGTAGGCGACGGGGTTCATCCGGCCGTTATATGCCGAGTAGAATTCCGGCGTATTGAGCCGTGCAGCTTTTGGGAACGCCTTGTCCAACTGCACTTTGAACTCCTCTTTCAGCCCAGCGTCGCTGCAGGCCAGTTCGACCCAGTGTCCCAGATCGTAGAATATGTGCGAAGACATTCCCTCGTAGCTTTGCAGCTCTTCCGCATAGGTCTTTTGGGGCGCGGCGTTGATATGCCGCATGATCTCCTTCATACCTTCCATTTCCGCCATCACGGCCAGCGAAATGCAGCCCGATTTGGTCGTTGCATCGTTCATGTAGAAGTTCCAGAACGCTTCGCATACCTTTGTCAGGTTGTATTCTTTGCCACCGTCGGTGAAGAACCACGGCATCGCCCGCTCATAGGGGAATCCTTGTGCCATTGATTTCGACGAGCGGCGGCAATTACGTAGTCCGTGCATTCGCGCAGGTCGTACAGCGTCTCTATATTGGCCATAAAGCAGGCATCGAAAAGCAGGTAGTCGGGTCTGTAATTTTGGGCCTTGACCGCCGCCGCGAAATTCGTAATGTCGATCGACCGCCCCCGTGTCGCCGAACGAACGGGTTAGCAGTGCCCCTGGCATCGG
>OKWC01000017.1_pt1 | contig 27407 bp, 33 predicted proteins | sample 1606971 | NCBI WGS metagenome assembly OKWC01 (sample SAMN04414076, study PRJEB24778) | human gut metagenome | material: faecal | host: Homo sapiens
AGAAGGTAGCCTGAATGACAGCCTGCACCTGATTGGCTGTCGCTGACATAGGCATCAAAGTGGTCAGCCAGCGTGCGATCCGGCAGCTCTGCCAGTTCCAATGGTGCGGAGAGAGTGTAGGTATTTGTGGCATAGCGCAGCTTGGCCGCCTTCAAAATGCCGTGATTTACCGCGCCGTTGACGTCATTGACAGTCTCATTCCAGACAATGGTAAGATCATTGAGGCTGCGATGATCCCCGCTGAGGGAAGCGAAGCGGAAGTCTCCGCCCACGACGGCGTTGCCGCTGCTGGTCAGGGCAGACAAAGAGCCTGGGAAACTGTTGGACATGGTGCCGCTTCCGTCCACAGCCAACAGCTGAATATCGCTGCTGCCGTCTCGGATACTGTGCCAACCGATGACAAATCGGTCATCCCCGCTGCCGAAGTTGGCTGCAACGACCTGGGGGTTTTCGTCAAGATTGCTGTCACAGGTCGCCAGCATGGCTGTACCAGGAGTTCCGTCAGCAGCCACGGTACAATAGGCAATCTCGTAGGCGGAGGTATCTCCGGTTCCGCTGCGGTCCAGCGAGTAAACCGCCATAGCTGTTCCGTCGGGCAGCATGGCCGCCTGCAACGCCTTCACGCTGCCAGTAGCACCGTTATAAAGCATTTTGGACTCGCTCCAGGTGCCATTATTCCTGTCATAGCAACGGTACATGATACAATCTCTGGTCGTGAAGTTCAGCAAGTTGCTGCCCTGCTTACCGGGATCGGGGGTGTAGACGCTGCGCCAGAACACGATGGCCTTGCCGTCGCCGCCCACTGCCGTGACTGGGGCCAGATCTGGCGTGCCGTCGTTGGTTAGGCGGGTGGAAGTCCAGGTTGTGCCATCATAGACGGACACTACGATCTCCGTGCTGTTCATCAGCAGGTTTTGCTCTTCCAATGTCACGGGATCACCGGCATTTTTACCCGGAAGGTTAGTGCCCATGCGAACCCAAGCCGCCGCCGCGAAGCTGCCAGTGCCAGACAAAGAAATGCTCGTGTCGCCGTAGCCTGGGAACTCTGCTGGAGCGTCAATTTCACTAGAGAGAGTATAAACGCCGCCATTGAGGGTGGAGAAATACGCCCGGCTGTCGTAAATACTGCTGCTGTTGCCGTCGTTGATGTAGGCCAATACCTTCCCGTCATCGCTGATCTGTGGATAGGATGTAGGGTTGGCATTGGTCTGGATGTTTTCCAGCCCACTTGTGGAGTTCAGAGAGAACAGCATCATCCGCTGCTGGGGCTGACCCCAAGTACGGGCATATTGCTCCAGATAGTCCCGGCTTTGGAGTGTTGCACTGCCAGAAGCCACCTTCATTCCGCTCTGAGCCGCCGCCATCCGTAGCGAGGCAAGGCTCAGCCCACTGGTGGCGTTATTCCAGTAGTTGTCGATTGTTTTCCAGTCATTAAAAGTCTTGGTGCCTTCAAGGGTTCCGGAGGCGATCACCGCCTCGTAGGAGATAAACAGGAAGGTTGCCACAAATTTGATTCCCACTTCACTTTTGATTCCCAGGGCCTGACCGTTGATCTGGCGCTTTGTCTCGTCGGCAAGATAGGTGCGGGAAAGGAACTTATTCTGACTGTCCACATCCAAATTGCCGAATAGGCCGATCTTCAGTGCCACGACCGAATAGTCAAAGCCAATGCCGCCAAACGCGTGGACATAGGCGTTGATACGCAGCGTGGTCAAAAAGTCATTCACTGCCGTGGCTGTGGGATCGCTCCAGGCAAGCTCTGTACCCTCGCCCTGCTGGCCGTAGCGCACTGCAGTACGGAAATCCAGCTGAATGGCACCACCTAGCTCAAAGGTTGCTGTCAACGGCACGGGACCAGCCATGGCGTTCACGCTGAAGGTGAAGCCCACGCCAACGCCGGCGGTAAAGCCGCCACCTACGGTGAAAACCTCCCACTCCTTTTTTTCGGCGTTATAGCGGATTTCCGCTTCGTAAAAGCCCTCCAACTGCAAGTTGAGATCCGTGTTGGTGACCTTGCCGGCCATGGAGTTGGCTTTGTACTCTCCCTTTGGATTATAGGTGCCCTTGGCCATCTGACTCAGATCCCCGGTCCCGGGCACGCCCACTTCCAGGTTCTGCGTCAGCACATTTGCACCCAAGGCCACGCCGTCCTCGGAATAGTCCATGTCCTCCATCTCCAGCGTATTGTACCCGGCCCAAATCATGGCACGGAACACGGATGGATCTTCGCTAGGGGTGATAATCATTTTGAACACGGATGTGTCCACCGGACCGCTCAGATCATCCAACCGCCCGGTCAGCACCTTGAGAATGTTACTATCGCCCACTCCGCCAAAGTCAACGTCATTCACTCCACTGGAGTCCTTCATCGTCGCCAGAATACCGGTGACGCGGTCATCCTCTGTCACCTTTGGCACTCGGGTCAGATCAACGACCCGGAAGGGCATTATTTTCTCTTGCAGCAGGCTGCCGTTCAGGCTCAGCTGCGTTTTCATACCCACATCCTTGCCGTCGGCGATCCATCCGGAGGTGGTCATGGTGACCTCGGTGAGGGTCAGATCGTTTTCCACTACGGGGATGGATGAGAATGGATACTGCGTGGTACTGCTGCTCTGGGCGGCAGGAATAACGCCGTATTCGTCTGCCAACTTGAGACTGTAATTCTTCGCATTGGCAATATCCTCGCCCCAGAGGAACATAGTGGTGTGCAGGATTGCTGTTTTAAAGCTGCTGTTAGGGCCAATCTTCCCAATCGAGTTGCGGACATCCACTTTCTGGCCGTTTGCAAGACCGTAATCAACGCTTTGCGCCACAATGAAGGGTTTGTTTTTCTCCCCCTTCGGCACGCGTTCCAGAGAGACAACGCCCTCTGCGGTACGCATTACATCGTCCACGCCCAGCTTGCCGTTGACGGTCAGCAACAGCGGATAGTACTTGTCGCCGTCAATTGCGCTGATCTCCAGAATGTACTCCAGCTGATCCAGAGCGGAAAGCGCCGTGGTGTTACTCTCGCCCTTTTCGGCCGACCAGAACTGGGTGGAATCCAGATAGACAGTTATATTTCCCGCCGCATCCGTGGTATAGGTGTCGCCGGTGATGCCGCTGACAAGTGCTCCTGCCCTGGAGCCCAGCTGAGCTGTCTCGCAGTAGCCTCCGTTTTATAAACACCGCCGCGAACGGTCACCGTCTTGTTCGCCAGCGGATCGCCGCCCGGCGTGATGAGCGTCACAGATGCCCGGGCGACTCGCCGAAGGCTGAAGGTATTCAAAGGATAAAGCTGCAGTTTTGTGGCATCCCGCTCGCCGGAACGCAGATTTTCTTTATAGATGGTGCCCAGATAAATATCCGCGCCGGAGCCGGACCGTAGAGACACCTCACTTGCGATTCCGTTGGGTTCGTAAAGTGCCAGCACGCCTTCACTGTTGGTCGTGACCGTTTTGGACACACCTTTGCCGTCGGTGTATTGCAGAGTAGTTTCTGCTGCAGGCGTCAGCTGGAAGAGATAGAACTTATTTTTCAGTGTTTTCGCTGTCACCTGTACGGTGGCACTCATGCCCGTGGCGGCATGGGTAGCCGTGACGGTTGCGGTGCCGTTGGTCAAGCCGGACAGCGCCATTTTGGTTTCGGGAAGGTAGGAATCAAAGGAGAAGTTTCTGATGTCCTCATACAGTCCTCCCTGCTTGTAGTTGACGGAAATGGCATTGTTGTTGCTGGAGAGCCACCGGATTCCATCTTTAAAGGAGTTCCATCCGTACTCGTCATAGTTGATGCCTATGTACTCGATCAGCCCCAACTCCTGGCGCAGCTGCAAAATTTCAGCTGTATCGGTGGGCAGGCTGTCGCTGACCTTGGAGGTATTGTCCATGGTCATCTTAGAAATCGTGTTTCCTTTGTCGTCCTGCACCTTCAGTGCGTCGGCATCGTAGACATACAGTGGGAAGGAGTCGGTGCTTGGAGATTCCTCACCAGGATTCTCCACGCTCAAAACCACTTGATAAGTGTCCTTTAGATTGCCGGCTTTCACACTCTGTAATGACAGGGAGAATCTTCCGGAGGTATCGGACAGGCGCTCACGGGCCACCACTTGGGTGTTGTTGTCCTCTGTGACCCGGGTAATGGTCAGCGTGGACTGTTGAGAGGCCCCATCAGTGGCGTTTTCCACCGACCAGTTGATATTGACGGCGCCGTCGGTATCCTTGAGGTAAATGCTCTGTGGCGGTGTCAGCTTGGCCGTGGCAGGTGGTGCCTGCACGATGATCCAGGCAAGTGCCGACAGGCGGACGTTCTCACCCTTTGCGTTGGGGTGCGGCATGGATACCAATACCGTGTAGGCAGGGGTATTGCCGTTGGAGAGCTTAGAGAGCACATTCTCCGGGATCCGCACGCTGTTTTTATCCTTGCCGGCGGTATAAGTCGCAACGGGATCGCGGCCTCTCAGCGCCGCCTCATTCGCGTAGTTGCCCTCATACAGGTCAATCTTGTAATTGAATTCTTTGTTCGGTGCCATCAGCGCGACGTTGGAGCTCCACAGCACGGTGGCGGGCTGATTTACCCGTGTCACGATGGACGAGCCGCCGGGAATCACCAGTGCCAGGGAATCGCCTGCCGTCACGGTATAGGGGTTTGACTCGCCCGTCACATCATCGGCAGTGTCCTCAGTCCCGTTGTCCGCCGTAAAGGTAAAGGTGACGGTTCCCACCTTGGTTCCTGTGGTGGCAACAACGCCGGTATCCTCGTTGATGGTGGCAATGAGCGTGTCACTGCTGCTCCATTTACCGGTGGTGTAGCTTGCCGGCACATCGCCTGCCCCCAAAACCTCTGCCCTAAGCGTAGGGCGGGCGGCTTCGGCGAGGGAAATCGTATAGTCGACGTCATTCTCTTCTGGGACGACGTTCACCGTGCTCACGGAAACTTTCTTTGGCACCTTGAACTGCCGGGTCAGTGGAAGAACATTCACCCAGTTAGGAGCGTCTTTCGTGCCCTCGTTGGCCTGCAGCATCACCGTATAGGTGCGGGTGTAAACCGCGAGTGCGATTGCATAGTCGCTAATGGTGAAGGCTTCCTTCTCTGTGTCCAGATAGACCTGCAGATGGATTGGTTCAGTCGCGGAGTCGTACCTCAGCTCGAGGCGGAAAGGAGCTTCCTTCGGCTCTGTTCCTTCCTGGGTGTGATAATTGCTGTATACGGTCTTGTAGGCCTGCTCCATGTTGGCGTTCATCGTGAACGATGCCTTGCCGTTGTCGTAGACGGCGGTCAGTGCAGTTGGAGCATTGCGCATCAAGACGCTCTTCAGCGTAACGCCAGTAATCGGCTCGCTTGGATATTGTGTGGTATCCAGCGGATGGCCGAAAACATCTTTCACACCTGTCATACCATTGACGGTGACCGTGGTGGCATCCATATCCTGCACCGGGTACCAGAGCATTGCCGTGACACCGTAGTCGTTCATGGAAAGCTCAGCGGCGGTATACTCTTTGCCATTGATGGTCACGCGGGCGTTCCTAAGATCCACGAACTCGTTAAAGGTAACTGTGATGGGCACATGCTGTCCTCTGGCATAGATTCCTGCCGGGGCCGTGACGCTTTGAATGGTGGGAGCGTCCGTGTCCAACAGCCTGGTGGTGGCGTTGCTGGTCTTGGTGGTGGCGGAGGTATTTTGTTGGTCGCCATTTACATTCCTCAGATACAGCTCGAAGGGCAGATAGTACCGCTGATCCCCTCTGTTTTGCGTGGTAGACTGCAGGGAGATGCTGACCGTACTGTCCTTTTGAATCGTACAGTTCAGCGCACTCATTCTTTCGCTGCTGAGCTCCAGAGATGTTCCATTGAGCTTGTACTCCGTCAGATAGAACGGGGCATAGGGTCGGTTTTTATACCAGCCATACGGCGCATTGCCGGTATAGGCATCTGCTTTGCCATTCCACTCAAACCTGATGCTGGCGTCGATTTGGTATGGCTGATAAAATGGGGAGGAGCCGCCGGGAAGCACCGAATTGCGGGCACCCTCCAGAATTCCGATGGTATCGCTTAGCGCAACGAAGTCCTGATTGTTGGCACCGTCGCCGGCATTGTATCCATCTGCCAGCAAAGGAATATACATATCCGCATATAATGTGTCTGTATTTTTGAGTGTTTTTTCATAGTTCGGCGCGGTCATTGATGTTTTTATTGCGGGGGCGTCAACCGTCTTTATTAGCTTGAGCTGACAGTGGTCGGCATAGCTGGCGCCGTCATAGAACACCAGATTTTCCGCATCGTAAAATTCAATCATCCCCAGCAGGTCGCCATAGGAATAAGAATTCTTGAGCCAGCCTGGGTTCCCTCCTTTGGTTGTAACCTTGACAGTGATTTTACAACCACCTAACTGTAAGTTTCGCCTACGTCATAGGTCAGCTTGTAGGACCCGTCGCTTTGCTTGACCCCTCTCGTCTTGCCTATCGAGATCTCCACATCGGTGATATACTCGCTGAGCTGGCCTTTTTGAATGCGGTAGGAAAAGCCGGCCGGTTTTCCGCGGTATACAGTAAAAGTCCCGGATTTCCATTCGTTGTTTGCTTGTCTCTCCAGCGTTTGGCTCATCATGTCGCTCATATCCACCGTCTCAACGCCCTCAGGCTTTGTGGCAGAGGCGGAATACTGCAAACTGATACCCTGCAGCTCCAGCTGCTCCATCAGGCTATTGAGATTCTCCAGGGCTTCCCCGGTAAACTCCTTGTCGGAGAAATAGGTGTCCTTGATCCGCTGCAGCTCCTGTTCGATTTGGATCATAGTCTTCAAATCGCCCAGCGCCACCGGAGTCCCATCCACGTCGGCTATACGGGTGAGATCCGTGGCGGGATTTTCCAGCAGCTCCATGACAGCCGCCAGTGTCAACACCTGGCCGTCCAGCGTGATGGTTTGATCCACCTTTAAATTGCCGGCTTCATCCAGCAGCCCCAAAGCGTTCAGCATGGAAAGCACTTGGTCGCTGCTACCGCCGGTCAAGGCGGAGAGCTGCTCCAAAATCTCCTGATTTTCCTCAGGTGTGTTGCCCAGCGAATCGCTCACCGATGCAAACGTCGTAGTTGGCAGCAGCGTGAGCGTCATGCACAGGCACAGCAGTACCGCTAAAAATCTTTTCTTCATGTTTCCTCATCCTCCTTAGTTTGTTTCTCCTGTTTATTGTTTTTTCTCAATCGTGTGCAAAACACGGTAACGACCACCGCCGCAGCAAAGGAGACGACGGCCACCAGCACATAGCCGCCTGCGTCCTCCCGCAGCAGCATCGCGCCGAACACGCCACATGCCTCAGGTTGCCCCGGCCCAACGACCGTGCCCGCCGCCTGCGTCAGCGCTGCGCACAGCAGCATACATGCTGCGGAGAGGCTTATTGCCTCGCGCCACTGCCTTCGGCGAGTGTTTTTCCGCACCCGCTGCTTGACGAGTGCGATCCGTCTTGCGGTATCGTACATATCGTTTGAACCTCCTCTCTGGATTCTTTGAAATGCGGCTTAAAAACCCTTTCACTTATATAGGTACAAAAAATCGAAAAAACTCTCACCCAAAACGCAAAAATTTTTTCAAAAAAATTGAGAGCCGCCAAAAAGCAGCTCTCAGGGAGTGGATATTCGATTATTGCTTCCGTGATAATCGGAAAACGGATAGCCTTCCTGCCGCCACCAGCAGCACCGGCAGGGCGTAGGCGATGTACTGCACCGCGCCGCCGTAGGCGATCAGCAGATTATAGATGGCGTGGAGGGTGATGGCCGCGCCCAGCAGTCCGCAGGTGCCCGCGACCTTCAGCCACGCCCGCCGCCATGTGTAGGCAAGCCCGCCACCCACAATCAGACCGCAGAGGACGTGCATGGCTCCCGTGCCAAAGCCACGGAAGAAGATGAAGGAGAATCGGTCAGCGCCGTTCTGGATGAGATAGCACACATTTTCAAAGGTGGCGAAGGCGAGGGCAACCGTGATGGCGGCAGCCTTGATTTTATCCCCCTCCGGTTCAAACACCAGCAGATAGAACACCAGTGGCAGCAGCTTCATCATTTCCTCCACCACCGGTGCGATCTCCGCCGTGGCGGCAAGGGCATCCGCCTGACACACCGCCGCGAGGAAGGTGTTGATATAGGCCGAGAGCAGGCACACCCCCATTCCGGCAATGCTAAACAGGAAGAAGCGGAGCTGCCTCCTGCCCATGCACAGAGCGGCCACCAGCAGGGGAGATACCATGCAGAGGAAGATGTTTTCAATATAGGTCATGCTTCCACCGCCCTTCTCGTGGCGGGCAGCAGCCCCAGAATCGCAAACGTCAGCAGCATATCGCACCAGAAGGTTGGGCTGACCGGTGAGGTATCCGGCCAAAAGCAGCCCGCCGTCCAAAGCAGATACTCCGCGAACGCAAAGCACAGCACGCCGATGTGAAACCACCGCATATTCCGCACTGCGCCCATCTGCGTTTTCTCATAGGCAAGCCCTCGAATGGCGCAGAAGGAGAGCCATATCATCATACCGCACCAGATCAGGTTGGAGAGAATGTCCCCGAAAACACAGTAGAACATCAGCAGTGGCACGCCGAACGCAGGCGCAAGCCACGCCCTGTGGCTGCGGAAGCTGCGCTCGTCCTGACTGGCGAGCGTTGCCTGCAAAATGTGCAGAAAAATTATGCTGGCCACCCAGCCGAACTCCGACACATAAAAGACCTAGCGGCGTGGTATCGAACAGCAGCAGGTACAGCGTCCAGTAGAGTGCACCGAGGGCAAAGCAGCCATAGAAGCACAGCAGCAGAAAATACGCCTGCCTGCGGCTTTTCCGGTAGGATATGCCAGAAAACAGCGCGCCCACGAACGTGACCAGCAGTTGCAACAGGTTCTCAATCAGCTCCATGCGCATCCTCGCTTTCTTTGTCCTGCCCGTCCTCACGGTTCATCTGCCGCAGCCGGAAGCACAGAACGGTCACGCACACGCCGAGTAAAAACGCCAGAAGCCCAATGACAATGTATCCCAAAGCCGCGCCGCAGCCATACATACTGGCCGCCGTTTCAAAGCCCGCATATTCACCTGTCTGGATGCTTGCAACAATGCCGGGCATGGTGAAGGACGCGCCGATGAACAGCACAAGGCACGCCACCACGGTGGAAGCATGGTGACCGTATTGTGCCGCAGCCGTTTCTCCCGCTCAATTTTGTGATACGTCGCTTCGTCTCCGCGACACGCTCCTCATGACTCCGCATTTGTGATTCCCTCCCTTTCCAGTAGCCTTCGCAGGCTCTCTTTTCCTCGATACACCATGTTGGTGATCTGCTTCACTGTTTTTCCCATGACCTCCGCCGCCTGCGCGTAGCTCATGCCTTCAAAATAGGTGAGATACAGCACCTCCCGATAGCCTGGGTTCATTTCGCCCATGCAGAAGTGCAGGATGCGGTTTCGCTCCTCTGTCCGTATGACCTCCTCCACCAGCAACCGTCCGTCCGGCTCGCCGTTCAGCGTATCGAGACTGAACCGGGGCTTTCGTCTGCTCTTGTGGCGCAGCGCCATGTGCCGCGCCGCCTTATAGATATACGCCTTGAAGCCGCCGTCCCGAATGCGGGGCTTTTTCGTGAACAGATAGGCAAAAAACGTCCAGCATCAGCTCCTCGGACTCGTGAACGTCGTGCAGATAGCCGTCGATATACAGGGTCAGGGGGCCGCCGTATTTTTTCATCAGGGCATTGAGCCCTTCGTCGTCGCCGCTAAGATATTGGCGGTATAAGGTTTCATCGCAGGCCATCACACTCACCTCCTTTTTGCGGATGCTTCCAATTCCAATGCTGAAGGGATCCGTCAGGTGCTTGTCCTGCCGGGATCGCGGTGCTGTTCCTGAAAGCGCGGGTCGGACGACTTTTCCGCGTTTTCCGGAATCGCCCATGATGCCCGAACCGGGACGCGCCGGGGATCCGCCCTCGGCGCAATACTGATTGACCCGCCGCTCCGACACGCCCCAACGGTAGGACGCCTCCCTAATGGCGATATAGCCCTTGATCCCGTTCATTCCGCACCTCCGCATGGATAATACTCAATTTGATACATTATATATGAATATCCGAATAAAAGCAAGCCAATTCATGCAGCTTATGAGGACTACCGTTTATAAGTAATACTTTCATGACCTCGTTAAAAGCGATTAGAGCCGCCAAACGGTCAGGATAAAAAAATGCAAACGCCGATAGCACGGATTTTGCCTGCTTTATACCGCTGCTTCTGTAAAGCTATTTCAGTCTACAACGGAAACAAAGTATTTCATCTGTCTTAGCAGCAAAACTATCCATCCTTCCCGATTTCAATGTGACCTCAAACAATACAATAACCGACATCCCACTTTTCTCCTTTCATTTTTGCAGATCATCAGCATCCACCGATGATCAAAATATAACTGTCCATCCATGATATAAGGTTCAAATCCCGTCTTATCACTACCATTTACGTCCGATTGCATCAGTTTCCTGATCCTATCGCGTACAGGCTCCGAAACCTTTGTGACATCCATCCATGCTTCCAGAGATACCGGAACTGCTATCGTTTCACAAAAATCAACTGATATGGATTCCGTCTTTGCCATTTCAATAAACTCATTTTCAGACAGACAGCGAACATGGGAGGGATCGCGATCTCGTTCTATTGCATCTGCAACGTTTCTAAGGTTTTCATCTCTGGCTTTCATGTCGATGATGACCAGCTTTCCACCCGCCTAAGCAACCTCACCATCTCACGATATACCGTCTCTGGTTTTTCAAAATGATGGAATGCAAGTCTGGACATCACGACATCGAAAGAGGAATCCTCAAAGGGCACCTGTTCCGCTGTTCCCAGTACAAATGAGACATTACTTATTCCGGCATTTTTAGTTTCTTGTTTTCCAACCTCAAGCATGGCCTCTGTAACATCGAATTCCGTAACATGACCTACGTGCGGAGCAACCGTCCTGCCAAAAGCACACGTCCCGGCAGCAACCTCTAAAACAGACTCTGTGCCTTTAAGCTCCATATGCGAGACGGCAAAATCATTATATTCTTCTTTAGAGAAGGCTTTTTGGTATTCGTTGAACGTCTCAGCCTGTTTCGTAAATTCCGCTATGACCTTACTTATCTGTTCACTCGTCATTTTGAACCTCTTTTCTTTGGCGCGGGATCGGTCAGTTCCGGGATTGCCCCACCGGCAACCGCCCAGAAGTCAAAGGCCTTGCTACGCTGTTATACGGCGACAGACGGCGTCTGTATTTTCAAATTTCTCCTTCGTCATCTCTCGATGTCTATAGACCATTCGCATGCCACGTAGGATCGCAAGATCACCGTAGCTTAAAATGTCCGGTCTCTGAAGGCAGAACAGAAGGATCATCTCTGCTGTCCAGACCCCGATGCCTTTCAGCGCAGATAACGCAGCAATCGCTTCTTCATCCGACATTGCCTCTACTGTGGCGATATCAAATTCTCCGGAGCGTACCTTCTGTGCAAAGTCAAGAATATAGTCCGCCTTTTTGAAGGTCGTGCCAAGTGCCTGTATGCGCTCCCTGCCTGCATCGATCAGAACGTCAGCTGTAACCTCGCCAAGCTCGTCATTCATTCTTTTCCAGATTGTCTTCTGTGCCTTTGTGGATATCTGCTGCCCGATGATGTGGTGGATCACGGAAGAAAACAGATCCGTATCGCATGGACGGTAAATATGACCGACCTGATCTATAATCTCGCCAAACCGTTTATCCTTCGCTTTCAAGTGATCGGTCTCTGTCTGGCTGTATTCAAAATAAAGTTCACTCACAATCAACACTCCTCTTGTTATCGTCGTCCTTTTAAATTATAATTATATCGCTGTAAAACAGATATTATAGCACAATGTTCCCATATTTTATAACTATATCGTCAAAAAAGGAGCTGCTCGCGCATGGACTACTTGAATAGTGTAAATCTGAACTTCGAAGATTTTTTGCAAGGGAAACGCACAGAGAAGCAGATTACACTTCGTAAGATGGCAGAGATGCTTGGTATTACCGCCCCTTATCTTACCGACATTGAAAATGATCGCCGTAATCCACCAGAAATGGAAAAGTTATAAAAATCTCTCAAATTCTCGTGTTAAGTGACGAAGAGAAAACCATCATGTTTGATCTTGCGGGTAAAAAGAGAAATTCTGTTGTACAAACTCATTAATCGTTAAATTATTTCGTTTTCCATACTAAAACTCCAAGCTATCCGTATTGAGTAGAAAATATTTCATACCCATGATTACAAAGCCTTCCTCATTTCTCCAAGGCTTTTTCGTTCCATTTACTATAACAATCTTCTTAAATGAATCTGGAATACTTCGGAGTGAATTAAGTTCCTGTGTCTGCTTTTCTTCAGAAGTCATATCGTAAGTCACCTGAATGTAATATCTCTGACTGCCCTGGTTCACTACAAAATCAACCTCTAACTGCTTATGAATCCTCTTTCCTTCACTATTCTTTGCAAATACATCCACAATACCGACATCCACATTGTAACCACGCACAAGCAGCTCATTATAAACTATGTTCTCCATAATATGAGTCGGCTCCTGCTGTCTGAAGTTCAGTCTGGAATTTCTAAGTCCTATATCCGAAAAATAGTATTTAAGGTTTGCTCCTACATATTTTCTCCCCTTAATATCATACCGGTCCGCTTTAGAAATCAAAAATGCCTCTGCCAAATAATCAATATGGTTGGATATAGTTTTATTGCTGTAATTGATACCTCTCTCACTTTTGAAAGTATTTGATATTTTGGTTGGATTAGTAGGTGCTCCTATGGCAGAAGCAAGAATATCCACCAAAGTTCCAATCTCATCAACATTTTGAATTCTGTTTCGCTCTACCACATCCTTGATATAAACATTGGTAAAATATTTTTTAAGATACTCAGCCTTTTGGCGTTCCACAGAGAATTGTGCTACCTGTGGCAACCCACCGTATATCATATATTCCTCCCAAGCATCATCATAATCTCCATCAAAAGCCGCATAGAACTCCGCGAAGGATAACGGATAAATTCTGATTTCATCTCCTCTGCCTCTAAATTCAGTTACAATATCACTAGATAAAAAATTTAGAATTACTGCCGGTTACATACACATCAATGTTACTGATACGAAGCAAACTATTCAACACTTTCTCAAATCGTGGCATAAACTGTACTTCATCCAAGAGCAAATAATACTTCCGGTCATCTTTCATTGCATCTTTAATATGCTGATAACACCTCTTTGGATCTCTCAGTTCCTCATTTTCAATGCCGTCTAAAGCAATCTCAATGATGTGGGCATTATCTACGCCACTCTCCAATAAATATTTCTTAAACAACACAAATAACAGGAATGATTTGCCGCATCTCCTGATTCCCGTGATAATCTTTATCATTCCGTTATCTTTTCTTATCTTTAACTGTTCAAGGTATGAATCTCTTTTAATCTCCATAGTATCGCTCCTTATTTTTGTGCATTGCACGAAATTTGGCAATATTATTTTACCACTAAATTATTTTTACTTCAATAGCTATTACTATTTTTTGTGCATTTGCACTTTTTTTATGTAACGGTTATAGATAATATGACAAAAAAAATGCCTACACCATGCCTAAATTGACACAGTATAGGTATCCTTTCAAATCCACAATACTATCAACTCTTATTTTGAAAATATCTTAATATTTTCAAGCATACTTTTGAGACTTAAACTTTTGGTATCATACTGCGAATACATTTCAATAATAGAGTTAGAACCAACCGGAACAAAATCATAGTAGTAATTATATATCTACCCTTTATACGCATCATTTCTACATAGCCACCATCAATGAGTTCCTTTATCATTTGATTTGCTTTTAATTTTCCACACGGAACTTGATTAGCTATCTCCTGCTGATTCAACGGGCATACTGAAATACCTTCTATCTCTACTTGATGTTCCTTTAAGATAAGTAACACTTTCATTTTGTCATTAACAAACCCTAAAACTTCATTCTTGTTCTACCTCTACTAAAAATTCAAAATAGTTTCGATTTGAAACCATTCTTTCATCGTATTAAGAACCTTGACCAGTTCTTCTTCCTTAATCACGTAGGGAACCATTGCATACATATAGTTCAAGAACGGACGACTGAATACTCCACGTTCATAAGCAAACTGCTGGTATCCCTTGATTGTATTGGAATCGTATACTTCTATACACACGCAAGCACCCATAATACGAATTTCTTTAATTCTTTGGTCAGCAAAGCCTTCCATTTCACGACGGGTAATTTCTTCAATCTTGCGGATTTTTGACATATAATCCTGAGTTTCAAATAATTCTATGGACTTTAGTGCCACACTGCAAGCTAACGCATTACCCATAAAGGTAGGACCGTGCATTAAAGCGTGAGCAGGATTGTCGTCATAAAAACCTTCATATACCTTGCGGTTTGCAACCGTAACAGCATGACCGATATATCCACCCGTCAAAGCCTTGCCGAGAACAAGAATATCCGGTAAAACCAAGTCAGCAACAAAGCGGTTTCCGGTACGCCCGAAGCCTGTTGCAACTTCATCAAAGACAAGAAGCACACCATATTGGTCGCAAAGTTCTCTTGCTCGTTTCAAGAATGAAATATCGTACATTCTCATACCGCCTGCGCCTTGTAACAAAGGCTCAACTATAAAGCAGTTCAAGCGGTCGTGATACTCTGTAAAAGCCTGTTCCAGTGCTTCAATTTCAGTAGGAATATGGACAACATTTTTTGCTTTCGCCGTATGCCTTTAAAACAAAATGATAATCCTCATCGTCGCCTATCTCCATTGTTTTGAAAGTATCTCCGTGATAAGCGTGTTCTAATGCCAATACCATTGTTCGTTGTGTTTCTTCCCGGTTCATATAATACTGTAACGCCATTTTTAAAGCCACTTCAACAGCAACACTGCCTGAATCTGAAAAAAACAGTAATCCAAATCACCCGGAAGAAAGTCTGCCAGTTTATCGGAAAGTTTCTGTACTGCTTCGTGTGTCAAGCCGCCCAGCATAACGTGGGCAAACTTCTCAAGCTGAGTTTCGATTGCCTGATTGAGTTCAGGATGTTTATACCCGTGAATCACGCTCCACCAAGATGATACCGAATCAATCAGCTTATAGTCTTTGGTATAAAGATAAACTCCTTCCGCATTGACAATCTTATATGGTGATTTCATTGTTTTCATCTGCTCATATGGATACCAAATCATTTTAATATTTCCTCCGTTTTATTCATAAAATCCTTCTAATACATCAAATGGAATGTCCAAATCCGTATCTCCGTCTTTGACGCAGGCTACAACCTTCAATCCGGTCATATATTCGCACATAAACAGATTGTCCTCGTGTAATTTGTTGCCCGGTTCAAAGTGATTAAATATAATACCTTTTACAGGCATTTTACGAGTTTTCATATATTCCGCTGTTAAAACAACGGCATTGATTGTACCAAGTCCGGCGTCAGCAATCATCAGGCTGGACAATCACGAGTTTTGATGAAGTCCTCAAGCTGAATTTGTTGTTCATCAAAACGAAAGCGGACAGAGAATTCCGCCTGAACCCTCTGCCGTAACATAATCATATTTACTGCAAACATTATCAAAGCCGTTCAGTACCTGTTCCATTTCAACAGGATTTCCCTCAATTTTTGACGCTAAGTGTGGCGAAACAGCCGTTTCATAGATGTACGGACACATTTCTTCGAGCGGTTGCTCAATCCCTGACATTGTTTGCACCTGCAAGGCGTCGCCGGGAATCAAGCTGCCATCCGTTCTACGGTCATTGCCGCTCATTGCAGCTTTATAGTAAGCTGCTTTTCTATTGTTTTTCTTCATTTTTTTTACAATCAATCCCGTCACATATGTTTTTCCTACATCTGTTCCCGTTCCTGTAATAAATATATTTTTACTCATTGCAAATTTTCACCTCGTATCCAAGTTCGTTTAAAAGTTCCATATCTGTTTTCGTTGTAATTCCGGCAGTTGTCAGCATATCTCCTGAAATTGCCGCATTAGCTCCCGAAGTAAAACATCCTCTGCCTTTATCAGGAAGCAGACCTCTGCCGCCCGCAAGACGAATCGAAGCCGTCGGAAGAATAAAACGATAAACAGCCACAATTCTACGCATATCTTCTTCTGTCAATTTCTCATTGTTTCCAAACGGTGTACCGGGGATTGGATTCAGCATATTTACAGGTACGCTTTTAATACCAAGCTCACGTAGGCTAAATGCCATATCAATTCTATCTTCGGATGTTTCACCAAGCCCCATAATTCCTCCGCTGCAAACGGAAAGTCCCGCCGCTTGTGCAGCTTTTATTGCCTGTACTTTATCCTCAAAGGTATGGGTAGTGCATATATTTGAAAAATTCCTGCGTGAAGTTTCAAGGTTATTATGTACTCTTGTAACACCTGCTTCTTTCAGCTTACGAAACTGCTGTTCATTCAGCAGTCCAAAAGAAACGCAGACGGAGATACCAACTTTTTCTTTGATTTCCCTAACTGCTTCGCACATTTCATCTACTTCCGTATCAGATAAGCGTTTGCCTGATGTCACGATTGAATATCGAAGAACTCCCTGTTCGTGATTTATCTTTGCCTGTTCTAAAATTTCTTCTTTTGGAAGTAAGAGATACTTAGCAGCACAGGTATGATTATGAGCCGATTGTGCGCAAAACTTGCAGTTTTCAGAACAATTTCCGCTTTTGGCATTGATAATCGTGCAAATGTCGAACTGATTGGAGCAAAAGTGCTGACGGATTTTATCAGCATTTTCACACAATTCAGAGAGAGGCTGCCCATACAGAAATAATGCCTCTTCTTTTGTAATTTGCTTACCGTTTATAACTTCATTTGTTAATTCTTTAAGATTCATTTTCTTATCCTCACATTCTTCCACTTCTCATAATCGGAATCATTCTTTTTCCAAGAAATGCTCCGAGAATACACAATACAATATCGCCCGGCACAGCCAAAATAAAGCAGTACAGGAACAGCGGCCATAAGCCGATTGGATTTCCAAGATATAAATTGCTCATCAAATAGTAGTATACCATTCCAAACAGGTAGACTATTCCAAGACCGATAAAGTTAGCAGCAAGCAAGCGTTTATAGCTTGGCTTAGATACCTTGTTGGCAATAACTCCAGTTACATAAGAGGCAACCGCAAATCCGATAATATATCCGAAGCTTGGCTTTAGAACATACGCAAGGCCACCGCCTTCTGCAAACACCGGAAGTCCAAGAATCCCCATAAGTATATAAATGCCGACTGCCGTAGCACCAAGTTTTCCTCCAAGTAAAAGTCCTGCCATCATTGTGAATAAAAGTTGCAGTGTAAACGGAACAACCGGAACCGGAATTTTAATAAACGCTCCTACAACAATCAGCGCAACAAAAAGGGAACACATAATTAAATCTTTCGTCTTAGTTACTTTCATATAATCTCCTTAAATTCGAATACTTATTTTCCCCGATGAATAACAATCTTCCGTACCATCGGGATATTTTACTAAAAGATGACATTCATCATCTATTCCAATGACAACAGCCAATTTGGATTCAGCTTTTTCATCAGATACGGCTTCAATAGCTTCGCACATTGAAACGTCAGCCATTGTCGTAATCCTAACCGCCTATTTTGCAGAGTAATTTTTAGTGCGCAACAAAAGGCTCATATATATGCCTGTATCTTTTCTTTACTGGTCATCTTAACACTCCTTAACCGGAGATATTGTATCAAATCTCAGTGTTATTTGTCAACCAGTTAATTTGGTTTTTGGTTGACAATTCGCATGATTTGGTTATCTTTTGAAAATGCACCTGACCATCCTCAATTTGTTGCCATCTCTAAATCTTACTCATATAATATTTCAATTATTACGCAAGTAAGATTTCAAGTCAATATGTTTTTCTGAAATTGACAACCACATAAATAACGTCTATAATATATTTATTACAGCCGTAAGATTTAAGGAGGGATTTGAAATGAGCGATTTACCACAGATTTCTGAAGCTGAATTTGAAGTTATGAAAATCGTATGGAAACATGCGCCGATCAGTACCAATGAAATAACAGATAAATTATTACAAACCACAAGCTGGAGTCCTAAGACGATACAGACTTTAATCAAACGTCTCGTAATAAAAGGCGTTCTGACTTATGAAAAACAGAGCCGAGTGTTTGTTTATACCCCAGTCGTAAAAGAAAGCGAATACATCGGCCAGGAAAGCAACTCTTTTCTGGAACGATACTATGACGGGGATATCACTGCCATGCTGTCTGCATATATTGAAAATTACAGACTGTCTGAAACAGAAATAGACACCCTCCGCTCCCTTCTTTCAAAGAGGTCAAAAAAAGGAGGAAACTAACGTGGCTAATTTTATGATACACTTTTTAATATGCAATGTATTTATCAGCGGTATCATCGGAATTCTTTTGATAGCCAAGCGGATATTCAAAAACAACCTATCCAGCCGGATGCAGTATAATCTGTGGTTCCTGCTACTTGGATTGTTGGTAGTTCCTTTTATACCGTTCCGTTTAATTGGGTTTCCGCAAATCCTCTCGTGGCTCAGTAGCCTGAAAAGTTCTCCTACTTCTGGCACCAGAACCGCCATAGGAGAAGCTGTTGGGATCAATCCAGCCGGAAATGCAGACTGGATGAATGACTTTGCCCTTTCGGTAAATAGTGAGACTCCATCCAGCATCGGATACATACTATTTGGAATATGGCTTGTAGGCATCCTTGCAATGATTATATTGGTAATCAAATCCTCTATCCGCTTACAGAACTTGAAAAAATCTGCACTTCCCCTTCAGAACCCGGAAGTCCGAAAACTATATCATCGATGTATGAAAGAAATTGGAATTAACAGAAATATCCATGTTTACAGTACTGCATTTTTGAAATCTCCGATTATTGTGGGGCTTTTGAAACCTTTGTATTTATCTGCCGATTCATCTCATCTCAGATTATAACGAATCGGACATGCGATACATGCTGTTACATGAGCTACAGCACTATAAGCACAAAGATGCTATTGCCAACTATCTAATGAACTTTGCCGGAGTAATATATTGGTTCAATCCTCTTGTCTGGTATGCTCTGAAAGAAATGCGTAATGACAGAGAGGTCGCCTGTGACACCTCTGTTTTAAAGATGCTTGAGGAGGATGATTATGCAGATTATGGTAATACACTGATCAATTTTGCGGAAAAGATTTCACTTACTCCATTTCCGTTTGCTGCCGGTCTTGGTGGAAACATGAAGCAGATGAAACGGAGAATTATCAACATTGCATCTTATGAGAAGCCGACATTTATAAAAAGAGTAAAAGGTATGACTGCATTCATGTTGACTGCTGTCCTTCTCCTTGGATTCGCACCTTTTATTTCTACATACGCAGCAGATGGAAGCCACTACCAATGGGATTCCTCTTCTGAGAATATTTCCTATGTAGACCTCTCCACATACTTCGGAGAATACGAAGGCAGCTTTGTTTTATACGATTTGGAAAACGATGCATGGAGTATACATGACATGGAGCATGCCACCTTACGGGTTGCCCCAAACTCCACCTACAAGATATACGATGCTTTGTTCGGATTGGAAGAAGGCGTCATTACACCGGAAAATTCGTTCATTGCATGGAACGGAGAAACCTATCCATTTGAAGCATGGAACGCAGATCAGACCTTACAGTCTGCAATGAACTCCTCTGTGAATTGGTATTTTCAAACAGTAGATGAACAGCTTGGAGCCTCTGACGTTTACAGCTATGTTCAAAAAATCGGATATGGTAACGAAAATATGAGTGGCAATTTATCCAATTATTGGATGGAATCTTCTTTGGAAATTTCCCCAATAGAACAGGTTGAACTTTTAACAAACTGTATAATAATAGCTTTGATTTTCATCTGAAAACATCAATGCAGTAAAAGACTCCATCCGCCTTTCATCTTCCGATACCGGAACACTCTACGGAAAGACCGGAACCGGACGTGTAAATGGTCAGGATATTAATGGATGGTTCATCGGCTATATCGAAACTGCAGATAATACATACTTTTTTGCCACCAACATTAGTGCAGACAGCGATGCTACCGGAGGCAACGCAACTGAAATAACCATGTCTATCTTGTCAGACATGAATATCTGGGTATCACAGAAATAACAAAAACGAGTAAAGGTTAACTGTAGAATTAACTTTTACTCGTTTTTTCTTTTTTTAATTACTACTTTTTGCAATATTCATAAATATTAAATGGTTCTTCTCTTTTTTCAAATAAGATATCAGCTTCTTTAATAATCTTAATAAGTTCTTCTGTCTCTACACCTACTGTTTTTAGTACAAGTAACTTCTTTTCATTCGTTATGAGAAAGAAAAAATCTTTGTATAAAAAGACTCTATCTATTTCTTTAAGTTCACAGATCTTTTTATCTTCTAATTTTATTCCCTGAACATCAATTTCCACTTTGTTATATCTTGATTTATTCCATACAAATTCATGGACATTATTTTCAAATTTTTTCCCCTTAGATTGAAACCAAATAATCCAAATCAATGCAATAATAGAAATCCCCATTCCCACATAAAACATCGGATAACTCTTTACAAAATAGCAGCCGATTGATAACAAAAATAATACTGGTGTCATTATATAAATAATTTTCCTTCTATTATTTTTTGTCTTAAGTAATTGATATGGCATAGCATATTCTAACGAAAGCATATACTCTAATGCTTTTCTATCTTCATCGGTCATAATAGACTTTATAATCATTTTTACACCATCCTTCCATATTGGCATAAATGCCATAATTGGCACAATAGAAATATGTAAAATATGAAGCTACTGATTTTACTGATTTTGGAAATATATTTCATAATTCATCTTGCTCCTTTTTAGTGTCCACGAATATCTATCTCTTTCAGCAAAGAATTCCCATCTCCCCACGAATACACAATGTAATATCCTTTACTCTCTATCTGCTCCGCAAATTGCAATGTACTATGATCGACCACTTCAATCTCTTGTCCTTCTTGGATATCTACAAGATATTCCCACTCATTACTTCTGTACCCTGAATAGTAAGCATCCAATTCTTCCAAAGACAAATCACTTCGAATTAAAATTGCTCCGAAATACTGCATTCCATTTCCGCTACCTGTCAGCTTCCCTGCCCGTGATATTGACTCTATCAATTCCGTTTTCTCTGGCAGTGGTGTTTCACATAATTTCTTTTCCACTTTATAAGCAGTGTGGTTATTTATAAGCGGAATTGAAATCACACCGCCTATTAATACAACTGCTGCCAATATTCCAACTAATTTTAATTTCTTCATGTGTCCTCCTTTCTTTTCTTACATCTGTAAGATTACCACAAAACACAACTATTATCAAATCATTTTTTAATTCGGTATTGGTAATCGGGTATCTGCATAATTCCGTCATTTAGGATTTCATTCCCCAAATACTGAAAGCTGCCATCCTCTGCAAACTTTACCGTAAGTTCATGAGTGATAACTGCATCATCACAAATAACCATGTCGCAAACCGCCTCAACTGTTAATGTGATTGTCCCATCCTCATTTTCTTTGATGTCGATAACCTCCGGCAGAGAAGTTCCAAAGAAGGTTGGTGCATAATTAAGGCAACCAAGACGCACCCAAGCGTAAGTCTGGTTTTCCTCATCAAATACTGCATATTCCCGTATCTGCTCTGCCGTCACCGGAAGATACTCCATAATTAAATTTTCAAATTCCTCTTTTGGTATTCCATTTGGGTAATTCTCAGAATTAAACTTTTCCTGATATTTCATTGCATACAGATATTCATACATCCCATTATAATCCAGTTCTTCCATATGCTCTGTATCCCAATTAGAACATAAGAGGTTATTTCCCTGATACCCCAGATCACGCACGCATTTTTCAGACATTTCACGCTGTTCCTCTGTCATTGGCTTTACTCTGATCAGACAGCTCCCATCCACCATCTCCGTTACTTCCGGATACTCTGGTACACATAGTTCATAACAAAACCACCCTTTACCCGTATATTTCCACTCTTTGATTCTGGTGTAAGAAATGTATGATGTTCCTGGTGTATTATTATCATTCCAAACGCCTCTTGTACTTACGATGTACATATCTGTTCCATCGAAAATAAATTTCATTCTTCCTACGCCACCATCATCACATATCTCGTAAATTACTACAGCGTCGCTTTTCCCATCCATGCATTCACTGAGAAAATTATCTACATTTTCATAATTTCCCATATTAGAATACAAAACCGATGTAGCAACCGGGCATCCTGTTTCCATTATTTTCTTCTGCATTTTAAAAATTGTTTCATCTTCCAAAACAACATTAGAAGCCGCTCCTTTATCTGCATCTCCATAAATGTCAGAAATGAGTTCCATCATTTCTATACAGTCATTTTCAGCTTCCACCGCTTCCTGTTCGTCCACGGGAAGATCGTAGCCCTTTTCCCACTGTTCTGCTGCCTCTTTCTCCGCACTTTTTGTTTCCTCCGTGGAAGATACCTCTTCTGTATCTTTCTCAAGAGTTCCACTTGTAATACTATCTTCCTTCCCACAGGCACACACACAACACCCGATCAGAAATGCCGTAATCAGTAAAATATTCATTTTCTTTAATACCATAAAATTATCCTTTCCTTCGAAATCACCTTTGCTGTGATTTTGCTATTGGCGGCAATTCCAATTCTATTTGCTCTATAGAATTAGAAAGATACCTGAAAGTTCCGTCTTCAAACGGCTGAACTACAACTGTATTCCGAAAAGCGAGGTCAGAATTATAATCCGGCCATACCCCATCTACGATAAGTGTGAGCGTTCCATCCGCATTTTCCGTATAATCTACTACTTCTCCAAAAGGTGGATACGGGCTGGCATAAATCATCTCATATTCATAGCTGTTGCTGTCTTTATCATATCCACAATGTTCTCTCAACTGTTCTACAGATACCGGAAAATAGGTAGTCATTATCCTCTCATATTCTTCTGCTGGAATTTTCCAATTTTCTGTTTTCAAATTTTCTCCAGTATAAATCCGATAGATATCTTCATACATACAAGGCATAAGAATATCCTCTACATTACTTCTGTCCCAGTTTGTGACAAGCACATTATAATTCACATAGCTTAGTCCTGATATGTATTCTTGCGTCAATTTCCGGCAGTCTTCCGGAAGCGGCTCTATTCTCCAATACTGTCTCAAACTTGCATGTGCAATCACATATTCAAATGCGTAGATAAAATACCCTTTTTCTGTAAGTTTAATTTCTGTCACATTACTTACCGAAGTTCCCTGTATCTCCGGTATACCGCCTTCTTTCCACCGGATTCCTATGTAATAGGTCTGTAACTCACCTTTCCGATAGATAAAAGTAAATGCTCCAATCAGTCCATCCCGCTGCACTTCGAATATGGTAACCATTGAATCCTTCCCATTCAGATAATCTGAGTAAAACATTTCTATCTTTTCAGGGTTCTGCATATTAGTATCTTCTTCAACACTTACCAAACCGGCCACTCCTAACTGCTCCACAACCGTTTTCCGTTGTTCGCTTGTAAATTCACTAACACCGGAGGAATAATTCGCAGCATCTTTAATTATCACATTTTTATAGATTTCTTTAACCGATTCTGCTGCCGACAAAACTGTACTTTGTAGATGCTGCTTTTCCTCATCAGAAATAAGACAATCACTGGCTTGCGGAATAAGCCAATATGCTGAATCTATAGAAGTTTCCGTATCACTTTCTTCTTCCGTTATCGTTTCACTGTCTTTGATTTCCACCGGAGGCTCCCACACTTCTTCTGCCGCCTTCTGTTCTTCCGTGTGCTGCTTTCCACAACAAAGCACTCCTGCTATTACCGCAATTAGCAACATCAAAATCGGAAATCCCCATTTCTTCAACAGCCAATTTACATCTTCCATCATTCGCCTCCATACAGTTCTTCCCATTCCTCTGCTGTCAAACGGGGTGTGTGCCATGTTTCCTCACTATTATCCTCGGAAAGTATGATCCGATTGGATACATATTGTACTCTGCCATCCTCCAAAGGACGAATCACAACCTCGTGAGCATATACTTTGGAATTTCCCGAATATGGAAATACCACATTAGCAGTAAGTGTAATTGTTCCATCACTGTTCTCCGTATACCCGATTACTTCTGAATATGGGTATTCCGGGTACTCTACTTCTTCAAAACCCCTCGGCTTGTATTCATAGGTGGAATCCTCCGAATCATAGACTGTTTTGGATTGCAGTGTTTCACTATCAATATTGAAATATTTCATAATAACACTTTCAAATTCCTCTTTGGGAATCCGATAAACTGCACCGACTGACAAATTGTCATCCGCGACATAAGGAACATCCTGACCATTCACTTTTGGATAAAGAATGTCATACATATCATAAAAATCCAAATCTCCAAAATCGTCTTCACTCCAATCCACAATGAACATATTATTTTGTTCAAAGCTGATAGGGCTGAGATATTTCCGGCTCAGTTCCCTATATGTTTCATCCAATGGCTGTACTCGTAATGCGGTATGCTCCTCTGCTCCACTCATTGTAAGAATGTATAGTTCTTCTGAAAACCAGACACCGGAAAACATCAGGTAACCTTCTTCTGTATAATTCCAATACTCCGCCTGATACCTCCCAGTAACTTCTTTCTGTATATCTCCATTTTCGTATCCATAATAGCTTCTGACCACATCTACATTTCCGTCTTTTGTATGCAAATCATATTTTACAAATTCGCCCAAATAGCCGACTTCAAGAATCGTAATTTCTGCTTCTTCCTGTGCATCCACCTTTTCACAAAATTCCAGTACCTGCTCTGCCTCAGTCATGTTAACTTGATTTCTGCTGTCAACAGCAGGATATCCGTTTTCTCCAAGACGAACTACAATACCTCGAATCGTTTCCAAATCAGCCAACTTATTTTCCTCTGCTGCCTTGTCATAAAGATCTATGCAGATGTTTATAATTTCTTCTGCATCCTCTTGAGATTCATCTGGAACAGCCTGAACATCAATTACTGTTTCCGAAACTGTATCTTTTCCGGAGATGTATCGCTACACCCCGAAATACTAAGCATCAGTATAAAACTAATGACTGCTAAACCACTCTTCCAGAACCAGGCTGTCTTTTTTAACAACATATCCGCTTCCTCCTCTTCCTTTCACATCTTCTACCATGCTGATAATCAATATTGGATGTTCTACCGCATCTTCTGTTGTAAAAATTGCAAACCATCCTAATTCTGTACCCGAAGTATCATCCTTCGATGTCTTGATTTCTGCCGTACCTGTTTTTCCTGCTAAAAGAATGTCATCTCGATGGGCTGCATATCCAGTTCCATTAGAATCATTCACAACCTTCTTTATTCCTTCCAATACACGACTTGCTGTCTCGTTAGAAAAGGCACCCGGAATCCAATACTCAGCTTCCGCTTCATTCTGATATACCAAATAAGGCTTTATTACATTTCCCTCATTACAGAAAGCAGAATAAATACATGCCATATGTAATGGATTCACTAAAACCTGCCCTTGACCGTAACCACTATCGGCTAACTGTATTTCTGTTTCAATTCCCTCTGAATTAGAATACTGCGACTCTACCATCTTAATCTCAAATGGCAGTTGCTCATTAAATCCAAGTCCAGTCAAAGAACTCTCCATCTCTTCTGAACCAATCTTTAATGCCGCCTTTGCAAAATAAATATTGTCGGAATATATCAGGGCATTCTCTAAAATGACTGGTTCATATGCATGGAGTGTTGTTACATGATATGAACCCCACGATGCATCTTTTTGCCAGCTTAAGCCTACGTTCCCGTAATCTTCCATTGGATCAATTGCTCCTGATTCCAAGCCGACCGCAGCAGTAATGGGCTTAAATGTAGACCCCGGACACCACACTTGCCGGAACCGATTATACATTGGCTTATTCTCATCCTCGTTAAGTGCAGTCCACTGCTCACTGGACAATCCCATAATAAAATCGTTATTGTCATAGGAAGGTGTACTGACCAAAGCCAATACTTCTCCGGTATAAGGATTCATGGCTACCGAGCAACTTTTATCTTCTTTAAACTGCTCGTACATGGAAACTTGCAAATCGGCATCTATTGTAAGCTGGATGTCCTGCCCATGCTGTACCAGGATATAAGCAAGTTCCTCCTTCTCACTTCCTTCAGAGTTTTCGATATAAATACTGCAACCGTTCTGGCCTTTCAGTTCACTCTCGAACAAGCCCTCCATTCCGCTTCTTCCGATTACGTTATTGGCTGTGTACCCTTCTCCCGCATGTTCCTCCAAATCTTCTGCAGTAACGCTTTGAACATATCCAACCAAATGTGCAGCTGCTTTTCCTAATGGGTATTCTCGCACTTCAACATCAGATATCATCACTCCGGGAATCTCAAGCAATGTTTCATGTCTTTCTAATTCTTTTAATACCTCTTCGTCTGGTTCAATCTTCATCAACTCGATTTCTTCAACCTTCGGAATCGTCTTAATCGGCACAAAAGAGTCATCCTTCACCCATTTTGCAGACAGTTTCTTTTCTATCGCTTCCGGTGTGATTTCCAATAGTTCTGCAATTTTTGCGATAGCTTCCTCTCTGTTTTCCAACTTTCCCGGAACGATTCCAACAGAAGATGCTGTACCTTTTCCTGCAAGAACACGTCCGTTCCTATCCAGAATTTCTCCTCGTTCTGCCTGTGTAGTTGAAACTCTTACTTTATCTGCAGAAGTCAGATTAGGAAAAATCATGGAATCATCCCAAACCAACTTATATCCGTCTTCGCCCTTTAGGAAGAGTGCTTCATTCTCGAAACTGATAGTTCCTGCAACTGTATCAAAAGAAGTCTGGTATGTTACCATCATTTGCTCTTCGTCATATGCAATGATCCGGGCGTCCATATTCTGGACTTCAATACCTTCATAAATAGCCGAGTTTCGTTTTATGAAATCCTCCTGACTGATATTTCCTGATGCTTCAATATGTAGCATCGCATACATTTCTTCATACTCCTGTTTTGGAATATGATCCATGTACTCCACCAAAAAAGTTCTTCCGGTGTCCTCCACGATTTTTCTTGTTGCTATCATTCCTGCCACACATACTGCAGAAAATTACCGCAGCTATTCCTATAGCAGAACTCGCAATCCATAGGAGCCTGCTTCTTGTTTTTCTTTTCGCTTGTTTCTGCTTTTTCTTTTCTTCATATTAACCTCCATTCATTTTGCTTTGCTGATATGGTCATATTCTATTTTTCAAATGTACATCTCTGTTTCGTATTTCTCCTCCTCATTTATTACATATGTAAGATTTCA
>OKWC01000018.1_pt1 | contig 27273 bp, 31 predicted proteins | sample 1606971 | NCBI WGS metagenome assembly OKWC01 (sample SAMN04414076, study PRJEB24778) | human gut metagenome | material: faecal | host: Homo sapiens
GTAATCTAAAGTGCCTTCAGGAAGAAGAAGGCGATAACCGTTTAACTCCATAAGCTATGAATTTGGAGACAAAGATAACAATTTATAAATTTACCCCTCAGCTTTTTACATTGACCCGCTTTTTTGAGTCCCATGAAAAAACCACCGATATGTACCATACTTCACTTATTCTCAACGATTTGCGTGAATCATTTTCAGGGATGAAATTCTACATTTGCATACCCTACTGAATAACGGATGAAATACAACGTCTGCTACAGGCTTTCTTATCCGATGATAATGATTGTACCTACAGGCGGATAATAGTAAGAGAAACAAAAAACGGTGGTTTTTTAGAGCCGGCAATAATAAAAGCCACCGAATTTAACATTTCTCTCCAGCCATCCGCTCCATTCAGGATTGACGAAATAACCGAATGTGCAACTTCAAAAAGAAAATGATCATGAAACAAGGAACAATGAACATTCTATTTTTCGTTCTGAAAACAAAACTGCTGAAAAATGGCGAGGCTCCAATCCTAATGAGGATTACCATCAACGGGCAATATGAAGAAATAAGAATACAGAGAAGCGTTCCATTAAAGAACTGGAATCCGGCAAAGGGATGCAGCAAAGGAAAAGACAGGGCTTCCATCGAATTGAATAACTATATTTCCGCCCTCACTACACGCGCATACGAAAAGCACAAGGAACTGACCTTTGAATCGGCACTGATAACTCCAAAGACGATATTAAAGCGTGTGTTCGGAAAGGATGAGACTGTCCGGACGTTGCTTGGAACAGTCAAAGAAGAAATTTCCTCTATGGAAAAGGTTGTTGATATAGACTATTCTCCCGTCACCATCAACCGTTATAAGAATGTGCTCAGAAAACTTGAAACGTTTGTGCCGCGCTTTTATGAGAAGAATGATATTACATTCCATGAACTTTCCCCTGATTTCATCAAGGCTTTTGATGTTTTCCTGAAGACAGAAGCCGGACTGTGCCGCAACACAATAGTCCGCTACATGAAATGCCTGAAGAAAATCACCAATATGGCAATAGCCAAAGAATGGATGCGGAAAGACCCGTTTTACGGATATAAGATGGAACAGGACGAGACAGATCCGGTATTCCTGACAAATAACGAGCTTCAGGCTATAATGAACAGGAATTTCGATATTCCGAGACTGGAACTTGTCAAGGACATCTTTTTGTTTGCGTTATATACATTTGTTGCACTAACTAATGTGTAGTTGATTATCAATAAATTACAAGCCAACAATAGAGGTATAGGTAATGGTTTAGAAACCACCTGCCTTCATCATTTTGCATGATTCCCAATCATTTCAAATAGCTCAATGCGAAGATAATATTATTTTGAGAATTAACCAAATTCTGATAATCAAAATCATACAAATTCAGCGAATTACCGGCTATGGTTGCTGAAATTTATACTTCAATCCATATTCTTCCAGTTTGTTGTACAGCGTCGTACGTCCTATTCCGAGCAGTTCGGCGGCAACCTTGCGGTTCCCGTTCGCTTGCTTCAACGCGCGTAAGACACGCTCCTTGTCTTCCGCATCGCTGCGCAGGGCGAAGCTGACGGGTGAGGTCGCCCTCGTCACGGCAAGTTCCAGATGCTCTTTCGTGACAAGACCCGTCTGTGCCTGCAACACCGCGCCCATGATTTTCTGACGAAGCTCACGGACATTACCCGGCCACGCATGGGTCAGCAATGTCTTGCGGGCTTCACCGTCAAAGCCGATGACATCGCATTCCAGTTCCCGGTTCGCAATTTCGCGGAAGAACTCAGCCAGCGGCATGATGTCCTCCTGACAGTCGCGCAACGGCGGGACGTTTATCTCGAAGTCGTGCAGGCGGTACAGCAAGTCCTGCCGGAAACGCTTTTCATTGACCGCCTTCTCCAGATCCTCGTTGGTGGCGGCGATGATGCGGACATTGAAACTGCGGTCTGACTTGTCGCCAACGGGACGGAACCTACGTTCCTGTATGGCGCGGAGTAGCATCTGCTGGGTTTCCAGTGCGAGGTTACCCACCTCGTCCAAGAACAGCGTGCCGCCTTCCGCCTCATGGGAAATAGCCTTTCTTGGCACTATCCGCACCCGTGAACGCCCCTCTGACGTGTCCGAAGAAAGCCGACGGCGCAAGTTCTTTGGTGAGCGAACCGCAGTCCACAGCCACAAACGGCTTTCCTGCCCGCTTGCCCTTGTCGTGCAGCAGGTGGGGCGATATGCTCCTTGCCCGTGCCGTTCTCCCCCGAATATCAGCACGCTCATGTCGGTGGGGGCTACCAGCCTTATCCGCTTCATGATGGTTTGGAACGCCGAGCCGTCACGCGAGAACAGGGGCATACGGCTCCGTCCGATATTCCGTTCTTTCAATATGGTACGGAGCAGAGGGACGAGCTTGTCTTCCACAAGCTGCTTGGGTATGTAGTCCAGCGAGCCGAGTTTCATGCTTTCCACTGCCGTATGCACTTCGGCATAGTCGGTCATGATGACAAAGGGCTGCATCCTACCCTCCTTGCGCATCCAGCGCAAAAGGTCGATACCGTTGCCGTCGGGCAGGCTCAGGTCGGAAACCACGATGTCCCCGTCTGCGGCTTGTTGCAGATATTTCTTCGCGGTCGAGAGGTGGAAAGCCTGCACGGTGCGGAATCCCTCGCGTGCCAGCAGGTTGCAGACAAACTCGCAATACACGATGTTGTCCTCCACCACGATGATTTTTGTCTTATCCATTTTCGTATTTTCTCCTTTCTTCTTTTGCCAGCCGGATTATCTCCGAACCCTTATCCAGCACAGCTTTTACTGCATTGCCAATTGTTTTATCGTCAGGCGTGCCATCGTAATGAAGCAGTTTATAAAGCTCCCTTAACGGTTGGTCGGCACGGAGTATCTCCCACGAACTTCGCAGGTGGTGTGTAAGTGCGTCCAGCTCCTGAAGGTCTTTCCGCTGTTCCGCATCCCTGACCGACTGCATTTCCTTTTCGGTTTCCGTTATCAGTTTATCCAGCATGACGGCTTCATTACCGTAGGACAGCAGGAAGGTGAAATCCGGCTTTTCGTTCTGTTTGCCTTTTATGGCGCATTTGTCTGAAACTTCCATCAGTTCCGATATGGAGAACGGTTTGAGCAGGCATCCGGCGAATCCACGTTCCATAAGTTCCTCCTTGCTGCAACTGCTTGAAGCGGTTGTCACGACTACCGGGATAGTCTTTGAATTGCCAACGTTGGAGGTACGTAGCAGCTCAAGCAGCTCGAAACCGTTGATTTCCGGCATATTCAGATCCGTCAGAAGCAGGTTGTATTCTTTCCGGCGTATCATTTCCATCAGCTCCGCTGCATTGGTGCAGGTATCGCAATGTATCCCTTCCTGTGCATACATTTCTTTTAGCATCAGGAGCAGCACTTCGTCATTGTCGATGGCAATCACATCGTGGAATCTATGGTTATGATGAATCCTTGTCTGATTTATCCGTTCCGGCTGTTCCCCGGCTGTCTGCATGGGAATTTCCACCGTGAAACGGCTACCTTTGCCTTTATCGCTCTCCAGCCGGATTGTGCCGCCGAGCATTGTCACAATACGCTGAACAATGGAAAGACCTAATCCGAAGCCATCCTTTGCGGCAGCGTTTGACAGACGTTCAAACGCCCCGAATATCCGCTGCTGTTCCTCTTCGGTCATACCTGTGCCCGTATCTTCGACGATAAGTTTCAGGACGCCATTATTGTAGTCCGTTGTCAGAGAAACGCCACCGTTCTCCGTGAACTTGATGGCGTTGGACAGCAGGTTGTTCCCGATTTGCAAGATGCGTTCCTTATCTGTACATACAAAGGCATCCTTGTGGCAATGTATTGTCAGAGTCAGTCCTTTGTTTATGGCGATTGGCATAAACTCCGTTTCGAGCGTATGTGTGATTGCGGAAATCCTACATGCGGAGAAATTAGGCTGTTCCTTGCCGTTGTCCAGCCGGAAAAAATTCAGCAGGGTGTTCAGCATTTCACGCATGCGGTCAGAAGATTCCTGAATGTTTCGGATATATGTCCCGGTTTTATCCGTATTGCAGTCTTTCCGCATCAGTCCGGCATAACCCGTTATTGCCGTCAGTGGAGAACGTAATTCATGGGTGATGGTATGAACGGCTTTTTTACGAGAGGCAATCAGTGCCTCGTTTTGTTTGATAGACTGTTTCTGCTGTTCTATTAAATCCGCAGTTTCTCGTTTGTACCGTTTGATACGGGTGATATTTCGGTGGATGATTATGTAAGAGATTACCAATAACAACACAACGAATCCTGTCAAGCCACCTATCTGAATAAACGATTGTTCCCGCATGGCTGTTATCTCAGCTTCCCGTTTCTGTATGTCTGCTTGCACCTTCTCATCCATTTGAACTACCAGTCCTTGCAGTTGTCTGTTGAGTTCCGCATTTCGTGTAGCAAGACTATCGGCGTGTTCCGACAAACGGCGGCTTTGTGCCTGTTGTTCAGCTATCATATTCCGATTAAGGGAACGGAGCATCGTAGTAGTCGCAGTTGGTTTCGCTTCTTCCTTTTTGCCAAAGATGCCTAAGAAACCCTTGCGCTTGGATTTCTTGGGCTGTTCCTGCACATTCTTCTGCACGATTACAGGTACTTGACTGGTTATCTTATCGTTGATGGCTTGTTGCTGTTCAAGTATCTGCACGATTTGGCACATCTGCCCTTCCTTGTCTTCGAGAAAATGGCGTACACTGTCTATGCGTTCTACCGGATAGATAGCTTTGAACCGACAAAGCATACTGTCCATTGTCATACGCCGAGCATGGTAAAGTCCTAAATCTTCATCATCCCATTCCAATATCGTTTCACCTAATAAAGAAAACTCTATCAAATGAATATGAATATTGTTTACCTCTTTTCGAAATTCATCGATCTCTCGGTTTTTGGCTTCCAGTCCCTCCATGTCTCGCCATTCGCCAAGCCATGTGTACATGATGCCGCCTACCAGCAAAGCTATTAGTAGATAGCCTATGGAAGTCAGCATACGGAAGTGTCTTGTTTCAGCGTTATGTCGATTCATGCGTTATTGCCATTGATTATTGATAATACAGCCCCGTAGGTCTTTTATCGGCTTACGGGCTGTATGGTCTTTGAAGCTCAGTCTAATAAAGATGCTATATCAAATTGGATTATAGAACATCCTCAATAGACAATTCAAAATTTCTTTCCGATATCATATATCTTTTGTAGATGTTCGGTATTTGAAATAGCCCCCTTCTCATTGACACTATTTACAAGATAATGGCCTCTGTTTTTCCATCCCCTATCTTGTGCAATGAGTTCAAAGGAACGCACTATGCCATCGAAAACATGAGGGTCTTCCAATTCTCCACACGAAAGAAGCATACATTCCTTAATAGGCACATCTTTTTTACCTATGATGAAAGAATAAAACTTGTCTATGGCTGCTTTTATCTGGGCAGGAAACGAGTACCAATAAAGAGGTGTGCAGAATACGATGACATCACTTTCTGCCATCAAAGATGCCAATTCATTGAAATCATCATTAAAAATACAGGCTTTATTCTCCTCTGAACAATTATCGGAAGCTCTGCATCCTTGAATATGTTTATGCGCAGTATCGAACCGCATACAATGTTGCCCGCTTCGGATGCTCCTTTCGCAAAAGCGTCCGCCATAAGGTCGCTGTTACCTCCCCGTCGTGGGCTGCCGGTTAAAATCAATATTCGCTTGTTCATATTATTTACTTTTATTTATTCACCCATACGGAAATCACCCACGTTGTCATGGCTGATAGTTATATCTTCGATGAGGCTTGTGCATCCTCCATGTTGCGGACACTGGCTACTGATGCCGAGATATATTTGATCGGGATATTCATTACGGTACAGACGCACCATATGCCACTCTTTTTTATCTAATGAATAGTAGCTGGCGATAGTCCGAGTATCGGAAGATATTTTCATATAGACCGATTTTGTGTCTATCTTATCATGGTTGTTGTCATCGGATGTACCTTGTGTTCGTACCGTCACGATGCGGTGGTTGCCATATTCATCCTGCTCAAAGGCAAGTTTCTGCCAAAGTGTATCGTTGACATACACAAAGAGGTCGGCGGCATTGTAAAGTCCCTCAATGGTGAATTCAGGAGTTACTTTGGCTGTCAACGTGAACGGTTTGGTATTGTCCGTTGGAATCAGCAATACGGGCAGTGTATTGTTGGACAGCTTACCTTCATTAGGATCACAGAAGAAATCAAGTCCTTCGGGGCAGCTGAATTTCAATCCTCCGTCTGTAAGTATAGTTACACATGTATCTGCGCCATTGATGGATTTGGTAAAAGTGACATCTCCCACTTTTATCTCACAGTCTGTGATTTGGCTTGTTTCAGCCACTTTACCGGTCAAATCCGGTTCACTTGTTTTGGACTCTTTGTGCTGCTGACATGCAGCTAAAGAGAGGCTTCCAACAAGAAATGCTCCATATAAAACGGTTCTTTTCATCTTTGAATCATTTATTATTCGTAATTTTGTGGCAAAATTAGGACTATTGGCGCAATCCCGCAATGGTGAAAATTAACCAATTCACTATGGAACAGGAACATCAACTAAAATCACTTCTGACTGAGCAGCAGTTTGAAGATACTGAAAATAAAGAATTTATGCTTGCTCAAGCAAGAGCGTGCGCAAATGGTTATGCTCTTGCAACAGAAGGTATAGCAGTTGTGTCAGATTTTCAAAACAACGAATGTCATATATATTCTGGCAGATTCGGTCAAACTATAATGGACTTCCCGGAATATATGGTTGACCATACATCCGCCTTTGAAAATACCGTTTTCAGCCACGCGAATGAAGAAGAGCTTATTCAACGTCATATACTCGAACTTCGTTTCTTCAACTTTATAAAAGAACTTCCCATAAATGAAAAGACAAATTTCTCGGCTTCGTGTATAATCAGTTTCTATCGGACAGGGAGTAATGAGACAATAAAAATATTACATACAACGAGATATTTTAGTTGTAGCAACGGTGGAAGTGTCATTCTCGGTCTATGCACTTATTCTCCATACTTTGGTTCTCATAACAAACAAGACGGTATTATTGTAAATCTCGTGACAGGAGAAACCGTTAGACGAAACGTGTACGAAGCATGCGACCGAAAAATCCTTAGTCGGCGACAACTTGAAATACTATCACTAATAGCGAAAGGGGTGCCCAGTAAACAGATTGCAGACAACCTAAATATTTCCGTTTATACCGTTAATCGCCATCGTCAGGATATTTTAGCTTCATTAAAAGTCGCTAATACTGCGGCTGCTGTAGAAATCGCATTAAGAATGAATCTTATTTAATGAGCCCTCTTGCTTTATGATTGGTTAAAAATCAGTGTTGTACCAGTTATTATTGGTTCGTAATTTTGCGGGCATATAAAAGCGAAAAAGATGAATCAATTTGCTGGTAAATTAGAATTGGAAGCAGGCATAACAGTTCTGCAAAATGAATGTGAACGTATTTTTAGTTCTGTGCCAATTCATTTTGGTAAAGGCGTTTCTCTTACACACGGAGCTTCTATTTATTGCACAGGAGTAGGTGATGACATCTATATCGGAGATAATAATATCATAGGAGGAGAACTTATTTTGTTTCCGGGAGCAAGAATAGGCAATCGTTGTGTTTTTGGTACAGGAACTATAATTGTCGCGGGTAGCTTTAGTGTTGGTAATGGTTGTGTCATGTCACATGGATGTACCATAACCCAAGATGTTCCTGATAATTCGTTGGTAGTAGGCCGTAGAGGATTGATATTCAACAAATAATAGCTAATTCCTATTGCTATTGATGCGAAAATTGGTTAGAAATCAGTATTGTGCACATCTTTTGTTCTATCTAACTTTGCAACCGCAAATAAATCACAAGGAAATTGCAATTTAATAATAATCAAATCAATATCATAATGAAAAAATTAGTATTTATCGCAATCATTGCAAGTCTTGTAATGGCTGGATGCACCCAGAAAGAAACCAGAGAAAAAAGCGGGAAATTCTGACAAGAAAGCTACAACAGAAAACGTTGAACTCGCCACATGCGACATCAATGTAGGAGGAATTCGTTTTACAAAGTCGAAAAACGGCGGAGAGAATGGCATCACACTTCTTGGCGACACGCTCAAATTTGTGGCCGGTCCTCAAACTGATTATTTCCGTTCCCCGGATGGAAGCGTAGTCAATAACTCTGCGGTCATCTTCACAGAGGTTGACAACACCAAACCTTTCACTTTCACGGCTAAAGTGCAGCCTGAATTCACTGAAACCGGAACTTATTCGGCAGGGGTGATATATGCTTATGAAAACGACACACATTGTCAAAAACTATGTTTCGAGCAGGATGAGTATGGCGATCACCGAGTGGTGTCAGTTCGCACATTAGGCACCTCTGATGACAATAACCATCAGGCAATCACGGCTCCATACGTTTATATGAGATTATCCTCCGATGGCACAACCCTTGGTAGCTATTTCTCAGAAGATGGTAAAATATGGCGTATGGCCCGACTCTATAAGAATGACTTTCCTGAAAAAATTGCTTATAGGCATCAGTTCACAGAGTCCTAAGGATAATGAACACACCTGCCTATTCACCGAAGTATCTCTGACAGATAAACCTGTCGCTGACTTTAGAAAGGGTAATATAGCAGAATAATAAAACAATCTAATCATTTTCAAAGGCGCACACATATTCAAAATGTGCGCTTTTCTTATACCTTTAAACGATGAGTAAACATCCAATTATCGCAAATCGCACCGCTTTTCTCGTCATAGGTTGTCTTGAGGCTGCATGGGCACCTCTTGTACCGTATGTTAAACGTGCATTTAGTTTGGACGAAGCTTCCTTAGGACTTCTGATGCTTTGTACCGGGTTGGGTTCAATAATAGCACTTCCTTTATCAAGTTGGCTATGTGTGAGATTTGGCGCAAAACGAGTAGTTTATTTCTCCGGATTTTTAATGGCTTTTTCTCTATTGACGATAAGCCTATTGGCTAACTTCACCCTGACGGCTATAATGTTATTGGTATTCGGCGGTTGTACTATCACCATCGATGTTGCTGCTAATGTGAATGGTGTTGCAGTTGAAGGTCAGACAGGAAAACATCTGATGTCAGGATTTCATGGGGGTTATTCACTTGGTACGCTCATCGGTGCCGGTGTGATGAGTTCTCTTTTCGCATTCGGAATAATCCCTATGTGGTCGGTCGTAATATTTATGATATTGGTATTGGCTGCGATGATGGCCGGATGCCGTGACCTTCTATCCTCAAAGGTACTTAAAAGCAACGACCATCCGAAACAGGATGTGAATAAGAAATTTTATATTCCACCTATGGTGATAGTGGTCGGTTTGTTATGTTTTATCATGTATGCGTCGGAAGGTGCTGTAATGGGGTGGTCAGCAATTTTTTGTTAGTCAAGAGCGTGGCATTGACATGTCCGTGGCCGGATTTTTCTATACCGCTTTTGCCATAGCAATGACTATTATGAGACTTTGCGGCGACAAGATCGTCGATCGATTTGGACGAAGGACTGTGATTAGCGGAGGGGCATTACTTATTTCCGCTGGTTTCCTGATTGTGGTATCAATTGATAGTGCGATCGCTTCTGTAGCTGGTTTTGCTATGGTCGGTTGTGGTGCGGCCAATGTAGTTCCTCAATTAGTATCTTTTGCGGCCCAAATAAAAGGGATGGCTGTACACAACATCATTAGTTTTATTAATGCTCTTGGATATTCCGGCATACTTCTTGGTCCGGTTATAATCGGATTCATAGGAAAACGCTACGGTTTGCATGTGTCATTTATAGGTATTGCCGTGTTTGCTTTGATTGTTGCTATAATTTCATCTATAATATTAAGAAGCAAACAGATTACACTGCAAGTAGATTTGCAAAACGAAAGAGAAACTTGTTCGCTGTAATTCTGCAAAATAAGAAATCAGTGTGCAACGTATAAAAAAATTGCATTGCTTTTTTGTGTAACTACTCAGGTATCTAAATGTGCCCAAATGCTTGATTATCAACAGTAGCAAACTTGTTGATTTACTATATTTCGATGAAAATCGGGCATTACGCAAGATTGACCTCGTGCAATAGAGTTGATACTCAACGACTTTGCATAGCTGAGTAGTTACTTTTTTGTTCTATTTTGTTAAATTTGTCTGTACCAACTTCTATCAGCCAATATCCAAAAGCGATAAGGATTATTTGTTATTGTGGGCAGTAACGAAAACAATGACGTTACTGCCCACAATAAAAGTTATATTTTTATCCCTTTCGGACGGTTATCATCCTTGATCTGAAAACCCGGTCGTCGATGATGACATGGTCGGCAATGAAATTGCCTGACGGACTACGCTCATTCACCGGACTGCGAATCTGCGGGCGCTTAGTGTGGTATGGAATTATTCCTTCTGTTGTTCCCACTTGACATACATCTCCCTTGAAAGTTCCACAATCTCCCGGCTCAACTTCACAAGGTCGATGGTATGTTTCTCCAGCTTGTAGAGCAACGCCATCGCCTTCTTCTCCGAAAATGGATGCGCAATTCCTTCACGACGTGGTTGTAATTGGTGCCTATGCCGCGGAACTGGGCATGAAAGTCGGACAGCTTGGTACAGTATTCCAACATTGCTTTGTCCACTTTATGTACCCTGAACTTCTGTCCGAAGAAATGCGCTTTGAGAAAGACGGCTTTCGCATACACCTGTGATTCCTCGTACATCGTCAGGAACCTGTTCCATTCCACATCATCGAAGCGCACCATCACGCAGTGTGTCTTCGGATTCAACTTGGGATTTCTCCCGTACTTGCTCTTCTTTTTCATTCTTCTTATTCTTTTAATTTTATAGCTTGTCCATTGTCTAATCTTTGATTAACGGAACCCCGAAATTATCCGACTGCGGAGGATAATTCTGCCCACGGCAGTGAAGGTGTTTTCAGTTACTTAGAATTATTCGGGTAACTGAAAATATATCTTGCTGTGTCTTTGAGGACACAAGAATCCTCCGCCTGTCGGATTGGTTTGTGAGTATAATAACTCATTTGGAATATCGGTCAAGCCGATGGAGTGTATTCACCGGCTTGACCGGTTCCACTGAAATCCGCTCAGAGCTTGCGCCACTGCTCGATGTCTTCCCGGTAGGTTTCAAGGTGCAGGCGTACGATGTTCTCTACCATCCCCGATGCGCTCATGCCACGCCCGCCGAGACGGCGGACAATCCCGTCCAGCCGGTCACGCACCTCACCGCTGACGAACACAGGCTTGCGGTCGGTTATCTTGGGTACTCGCAGGTAAGCGGTACGGTACTCGTCCAGCGACAGCCTGCGTTGTTTGCTGCTGACACGCTTCTGCGGCACTGCCACTTCTTCGGGCGTTCCGCCTGACGGTTCATCCACCGTAGCTGTTTCCGCTTTTCTCGTGACGGTCTTGCCGGGTTGTGCCAGCTGTCCCGAATCCAGACCGATGTTCTTGTAGAAGTCGTCCATAGACTTCTCACTACGGGATTCCCTGCGTCCCATCCTTTCCACGATTTCACGAGCCTGCTGCTCACTGATACTTGGTTCTCTTTTCATTGTCATAAAACAGATTGATTAAGTTATTACTGTGGTCTTGGTCTGTACCTCGACCGATTATCGCAAGTAAAGTAAGATATTTTAGTGCAGTCAGTCAATCGTTTGGAGCCGATTGGGCCATTTTGTGCGATTTTGCTTTATGGTGACAGAAACATCGGTGAGGACTTCACAGATTTGCCGGACGTGAATAGCCGGAAGAACAAAGGTGCGATTACAGTCAAGTTTGAATTAAGCCCTTGTTTTCAATCTTGACACATTCCTGATTTCCGGAATTAAGAATATACACCAAATCTGTGCCAACCTCTACCAACCTGTGCCACATGCTTCCACTTCCGGGAAATCCATTGCCGGATAACAGATTATGTATTCCTTTGCGGCAAAAGAAGGAATACATAACGAAAAGAAAGAGAGTATGGAAATTCCGGTCATAGGCTTACTCGCAGATAACCGACTGACGGCATACCGGACAATGATTACCGTATCGGCGCAACACGCTTCCACTTTCTGGAAATCCATTGCAAGGCAGTAGATTATATATTCCTTTGTGGCAAAAGAAATAGTAACAATAAAAGTTTGTATATGGAAATCGTATCAATTGAAAGAAAGACCTTTGAGGCAATGGTCGCCAAGTTCGACCGTTTCGTCAGTCGCATGGATGCCATCTGTCGGCGGCACGGAGAGAAGACAATGGGCGAGTGGATGGACAATCAGGATGTGTGCCGGATGCTCAACATCAGCCCACGCACATTGCAGACGCTTCGGGACAATGGGACGCTGGCTTACTCGCAGATAAACCACAAGACCTACTACCGTCCCGATGACGTACAGCGCATTGTTTCCGTTGTGGAGGACAGGCGGAAAGAGGCGAAGTTCAAAGGAAGAACTATATAAACTTGATGAAATGAACGAAGTAAACTAACAATACCCACTAAATCCAAAGTAATATGAATGAACTGATTAACAAGGACAGCGAGTGGATAATCCACTTCATGGGCAGTCTCGACCGTCTTTTGGACAGCTTCGAACATTTGACCGCCAATTACCGCCCGACACTGAACGGTGAACGTTTCTTCACCGACAAGGAGGTGTCGGCACGGTTGAAAGTGAGCCGCCGAACACTTCAGGACTATCGAAACAAAGGACGCATAGCCTATATCCAGTTAGGCGGTAAAATCCTCTACCGTGAATCCGACATCGAAAGGATGCTTGCTGACGGCTACCGCTCCGCCTATCGGCTGACAGGCACATGATTTTCTTGAAAGAGCGCAGTTTGCCGTCTGCCCTATGGTTGCATCAGCAACGGACTTTCGGCAAAAAGAGAAAGGAACGGCTTACGGACGAAGCATCAAAATTCCGCTTCGTCTGTAAGCCGTTCCTCTCTTCTTTCTTCTGATTTCCCATCAGTCGCTTATTTCCGTTGCCGGATGCTTTTCAAGCGTATGCAGGCAGTGGCAAGGTTTTCGGGCTGAATACACTCCAAAGGAGGAAGATTCTGTTCGAAACGGCTTTGCCGCCCGACCTTGCCGCTGCCATCAAGCCATACGCTACCTTTGCATCCGTGCATCGGGAACGAGAGACTGGCGGAATGAACCTCAACTATACCATCGGTTATTACCTCTGACGCTGGCAACAAACAGTGTAATCGGTGTAGCCTTCTTAATGGTGCTAATTTCATTTATTATAAACCGTCTGAACAAGACACTCTCTTTACTGCATATTCTGAATGCAATGGCGATAATCATTTCAAGGCTGTAAACATCATAACTGATTCCATCCGCTTGCCTGAGATACTTCATTGTATCAAGTTCATTCAGTTCCTTGTGCTTGTAGATGGCATGAATCGCCTTGCGGACATCGCATGAGAACACCCCGAACAGGTCGGCTATCTCTTGTTGCGTCATCCATACGGATACGGTCGGCATCGTGACCGCACCCGTTTCACTGATTGTTATTATTCCTCTATTCATTGTCACTTGATTTTAGTTTCATCATTTGATGCACACTCCTTTTTCCAACCGCTGTAATTTCCGCATTTGAACACCCGTGACGGCATACCGTCATCGGGCAACGCATATTTGCCTTTGGTATTTTCTGACAGGGTTTCCAAATCCCTGCTCACTTTGTGGTTGGTTATCTCGGCATATATCTGGGTGGTGCGTATGGAATAATGTCCCATCATCTTGCTGATGGTTTCTATCGGAACCCCGTTGCTCAGGCAGATAAGGGTCGCAAAACTGTGCCTCGCCTGATAGAATGTCAGGTGACATCCCAGACCGCACTGTTCGGCTATGATTTTAAGGCTGCGGCACAGGTTACAGGTCTGCGGGACGTAAAACAATCTTCCGTCCTCGCCTTCCCCTTTGTATTTTTCGATAATGCGGAGAGGTATGTCAAGAAGTTTGATATGGCACTCCGCCTTGGTCTTCTGCCGTGCGATGTGAATCCATTTGGAACCGTCTTCCTTTGTGACGATGTTGTCTTCCGTCAGGTTTGCCAAATCTGCCCTTCCGATGCCAGTGAACACCGAAAAGACAAACAGGTCGCGCGTGTGGCACAGGCGGTAGGTGGGCAGTTTGGCATCGAGCAGCTTTTCAAACTGTTCCCTGTTCAGGTGGCGATGGTTGACAGGCACTTTCTCAATCTTATGCCCTGCAAACGGGTCGCGCTTGAGTATGTGCTTCTTCAACGCCAGCCGTGTCATCTTGTGTAGCAGGATAAGGTAGTCATTGTAGGCAGACACCTTTAACCGCAGTACGGTAGAGAAATAGAACGTGAAGTCGGTCATGAACTTCATCGTCAGTGAGCGTAACGGAATATCCTCCAAATCATACTTGAATTTCAAAAAGTTAAATATATGCTTGCGGGTGGTAAGATAACGGACGTAGGAATGCCTTGTCCGGTCAATGCCCACACGTTTGGCGTATTCCCCGTTATGTTCGTCAAACAGGGACAGCAATGTCTCTTTGACATCGGATTTCCCGGTGACGGCATTCTTGATGATTCCGCCGAGACGAAGCCATAAGAGTCCACGTTTCTTTTGTAGGCGCCTCGCTTCTCCTCCAAAGCCTCCAATAATGAGTTCAGCCTGTTCAACTCATTTCTTTTTTCGCCGGTGATGTTTCCGGTCTTACGGCCGTCCGTGAATGCCTTGCCCACTTTTGCATCCCATAAGTCAGGCTCTATTTCCAACCCTGTGGAATACTGGCTTATCTTCCCGTCAAGGGTGACCCGTCCCATAATCGGACATCTGCCGTTTTTCTTTATTTTCCGGCGGTTGATATAGAACAACAGTTTGAATGTGCTTCGCATGGCTTACCCCTCCATCATTTTGGTTATGTACTCTCTTTGCTTCATGCTCGGATTGACTTTCCGTTGGCTGTAGTCTTTTCAGAATGGGTGACGGGGCGGTGTCGATGCCGGACAAGGAGAACTTGCTTCCAATAACACCGTTCAGGCAGTCCATGTCCTTGTCTATTTTATCCTGCGTGACTTTCGCATACCGCTGTGTGGTGGTGATATGCCGATGCCCCATGATTTTACTGACGGTCTCTATCGGAATCCCCTGTGACAGACAGATGATGCTTCCGAAGGTGTGCCTTGCCTGATGGAATGAGATTGGACGGTTGATGCCGCACATCACGGACATCTTTTTCAGGTGTCTGTTCATGCTCTCTTTGGTCAGCATAGGAAGGAGTTTCCCGTCGCTGTCCATATCCTTGTATTTTCCAATGATATTCAGCGGTATCTCCATCAACCGGATACATTCGGGTGTCCCTGTTTTTTGTCTTTCCGTATGAATCCACAGACTGCCGTCATCCGCCCTCACCAGATTGGCGGCTGTCAGGCTCCTCATGTCGCAGTAACAGATACCCGTCCAGCACGAGAACAGGAACATGTCCCTCGTGAAATTACGGTTGGGGGTGTCATAGGTAGTGTTCGCAAACCTGTCAAGCTCGTCTTCTGTCAGATACATCTGTTTGAAAACAGGTTTCTGCGGCGCATAACCCTTGAACGGGCTGAAAGGGACGATGCCGCGGAACACGGCAAGCATCATCACGCTTTTCAGGCGGTTGACATGTCCGAGTATGGTCCTGGGCATGAAACGCCTTGTCGTGCGCATATACATATCAAACGCCTCGATAAAGTTTTCATCCAGCTGCTTGACAGGCATATCCGACACATGGTATCTCTCTTTCAGGAACTCACCGAGTATCCGGCAGGTATTCCGGTACTGGTAGAACGTGCTTGCCGCCCTGTTCACCCCTACACGCAGGGCATAGTCGCTGTTATGCTCCGCATAGAGCTTCATGATGGTGTCCTGAGTCTCAGCCAGACCTTGAAACACGTTTCTGACTTCCTCCGCCTTCACGACATCCCGGATGTCGGAAAGTTCGTTGAACCGCTTTTGCAACAATAGCAGTACCTGTTCAATCTCCCTGTTTGCCATTGTCGCCGCTTTGCTTTTGCCGGTGCAGCGTTGGGCGGTGGCGTTCCACAACCGCACTTCGATTTTGAACTTGCACGCGAATTGCGCGATGGAGTTCACCTTTCCCCTGACGGATATTCTGCCCATGAGCGGAGAAAAGCCGTCCTTGTCCTGTACGCCGCGCTTGATGTAGAGCAGCACTTTCATTTCTGTTTTCATGCGTTACTTTTTTTGATTGCAATTTTACTCATACTTCGCCAATCGAATGATATGAGAATCAGGCAGAACGGCGCAATCAAAACCGGACGGACAAAATCTGCCGGATGAAGGGGGATTCCCGAATGGAAATACCTTTCAACTGACAGTTTATCCCCTGATTGACTGCATCTAAATGAAATGAAAACAGGTAATGACTTGGTAGCTGAACAGGTTCGTTATTCTACCTGTTTTTGCTATTTACCCAACTGCGCAAACCAACGCAATTTTGCTGCTTTACAACGAATTGCAGTTCTTTTGCCGGATTCCTCTATTGGTCGCATTGATAGTTTTCTATCGCTTCACCGGTCTGGCGTTCGCTGATGTATCCACATTGAGACCGGAACATCTGGAGCAGGACAATAACGGTGACTGGTGGATAAGAAAAGGACGTGTAAAGCTGGAGAGAAGAAGAAAGTCAAGTTCCATAGCAAATGTTCCGCTTCTTCCTGTTCCATTGGCAATACTGAAGAAATACGAATCACACCCGATATGTCTTAAACAAGGGACTTGCCTTCCTGTTGTCTGCAATCAGAAGGCAAACAGCTACCTGAAGGAGATTGCGGACTTCTGCGGCATCAAAAAGAATCTGACCACACATGCAGCCCGACATACGTTTGCTACGACCGTCACGCTGGCCAACAACGTTCCATTACAGGAGGTGTCTGCCATGCTCGGACATGCATCCACAAGAATGACACAACATTATGCAAGAGTCATGGACAGGAACCTGAAGGACAACATGAATATAGTAAGGAGCAAGATGGGGTTATAGAGATAAACCTATCTTATACCTCGCATAACCGTCTGTAATAATATACAGAGACCAGGCACTTTCAAGATGAAGTCATCCTCATTTCTTGCAGCAAAGATAGTTGTTTTTCCGAATGATCGCGCAAGGCGGCCCCTGAAGAGGCTTGGTTGCCTGTGAAAAAATCTTCCTCTTGCTGACGCAAGAGCGTATTTTTTCACGGCAAGCCTTGCAGCAATCATCGGAAAACAAACTGGGGAACGCACAAGAAATAAGAATGCCTACCCACGGGCAGGCCATGTATAACTCAATAAATGGAAGATTATGGAAGCGAACAATGTGGAAAAAAGGTTCAATGACTGGTTTACGGTGTCTTATGACAGGTTAAGAAATCTCGTTGGCAGATACGGGGCACTGGATGAGGACAATTTTCATGACACTTATCTGTTTGTAAGAAAGCAGGTGCTGAATCCGGAAAGGGAAATAACGGATTATGAAGCATACTTTATCGGATGTTACAGGAAAGCGTTCATGGCCAAGTTCAGGCTGGAAAGCAAATATGCCCATCCGGATGAATATTTCTTTCTTCGATGTGGGGAAGATGCGGATTTCCTTTCTCCGGATGACCTGAACAGCTGTGAAAAACTGGTGAAGGACATTCTTAACTTTATCAGAAGAAAGTTCTCCTATCAGGAATACAGGATGTTTACGTTACGTTTTTATGAATCAGACTTTTCATTCAAGGCGTTGGGTGAATGTATGGGTATATCGGCAAGTGCCATTTCAGGAAAAGTAAACACGATCATGGATACAGTACGGTCAAACCGGGGATTCTCATGGAGAAGCCAGATGCTGGCAGTAGAAGGATTCATATCCTAATCCGTTAGTTTATTGTATCACCCTTAAAACAGAAACTTATGGCACTGATAGTATATAACAAGGAGAACTCACGTCCGCAGCAGGTGGTTTATCAGGAGAAGCGGACAATCAACATGGACAGCAAGGGAACGGTTTACCTGTCAAAGACAATGTCTATTGAACTGGGGATTCTCGGTGGAGGACGGGTTAATTTCGCACACGATGAGGATACGGGAGAATGGTATATCTGCCATACGACAGACAAGGACGGGTTCACTGTATGGAAAGATAAAAGGTGTGCCAGATTCTCTGCCGGATTCATCGTCAGAAGAATCATGCTTCAGGCAAAAGTGGAAAGGAAGACCGTACAGTTTATGATTGCCAAGGCTCCCATAGAGGTGGGAGGTACAGTATATTACAAGATTCTGCTTTCCAATCCGATTTTCAAATAGCAAGAAGAAGATGGCTCAGAAATATCCATTATCAGATAATGGTGATGGATTTTTCCGGGCTATGTTGTTCAGATTTTTACATCATACTATTTGGAGCATTAGGATATTGTTTTGTCAGGGCATTATATTGGCATAATACTATGTCCTGACAATATAATATGGGGGCACTATGTTATTGCAATATTATGTTGTCAGGGTATTATGTTGTTGTGTTGTCATGTTATTGCAATGTTATGTTATTAGGGTAGTATGTTGTTATGTTACTATGTTATTGCAATGTTATGTTATTAGGGCATTATGTTGTTGTGTTATTATGTTATCAGGGTATTACACTATTGCAATATCACAACAGAACTCATTTATACATACGCTGATTATCAATATATTACAGCATTTTTTAAGCAGCGCATACAACTTTACTATAACAATCTGCATACTATTATATGATACAGATTGATATGTAATATCTGTAAATCAGGATACCATAGTACAATACAGCATAAAACTTTCAATATTGAATATTTAAATTTCGGCAAATAACTAAATATCAGGCACTCCATTCACACGATATTCAACTCTGCATACAGGTTTGTCACAAACAAACTGATATTTACATTTTTCATCAGGTAAATACGACTCTATTTTATAGCTATAAATGGGCATGGAGCCACAATCCACTTTAAGTGGATTTCTGTTCAAACGAACAGAGCAAGTTGTGTCTTTGTCCGACAGAATATTTTCTGTCAGAACAAAGATCTGTTGGTCTTTTTTTAAATTTAAGAGTTTCATTTTTTGTCAGAAATTAATAAAGAAATAATCACATATTTATTTTTATGATTTTATATCACATAGATATTACGAACAATTATTCATAGCTAAGAAGCTAAATTTTTCATTTGACATTTTAGAAGAATATAAAGGTCAGGTCACCACGGCATTTTTACTTTGAAAAATAAGGTTTTATAAGATGTTATAATAAAAACGAATAGCATTAAACTATAATAAAAATACCTAGAAATAGCGATTGTACAATGTGTTTACTTCCTCTACCTTTGCTGCCGAAAATAAAGATTTAAGTAATATCTGATGAAAAGTAGATTAATAATCTTATTGATGTGTATATTTGTCATTTTAAGCTCATTTGAAGCTTATTGCCAAGAAGTGAAATATACAATAAGTGGAACTATAAATTCTAGTCAGGGTGAACCACTGGTGGGAGTTACAGTTAAGGTCGGTAATGGTAGTTCAGGTACTGTAACTGATATTGATGGCAAGTACTCGTTGAAAGTAGCAAAAGGGAGACATAAACTGACGGTAAGTTGTATCGGTTACAAAGAGAAAATACAAATATTATTTGTAGAAAGTAACTGTACTATTAACTTTTCTTTAGAAGAGGATGTTGTTATGATGAACAACGTGGTAGTCGTCGGAGAGTCAAAAAATACCAAAGTTAAAAGTGGAGTTTTTTCTGCCAATGCTATTGATGTATCGTCTAAACTTAGTTCCATACAAACTATTGCTAATGAAGTGGAAAAAGGTATTGGTGTACGTATTCGTCGTAGCGGTGGTATAGGTTCCGACTATAATCTTACACTTAATGGTATGGGTGGTAATTCTATCCGCTATTATGTAGATGGCATTCCAATGGCTGCGAAAGGGGAAAGTTTCTCTCTAGAGAATATCCCAGCCAGTATCGTTGATCGGGTGGAGGTGTATAAAGGTGTAGTTCCAGCTTATTTAGGTGGTGATGCTCTAGGTGGTGCTATCAATATTGTGACCAATGAGAGTAAGAAAAATTATTACGATATATCTTACCGAGTGGGATCGTTTAACACACATCAGGTAGATTTCAATGCGCAGATTATCGAACCAAAAACGGGACTGACGTTTAAACCATCGGTTGGTTATAATTTTTCAAAGAATAACTATACCATGAAGGGAGTCAGGGTATTGAACCCGGAAAAGAATGAATTTGAGACAGGTGACTTCAAACGTTTTCACGATGATTATCGTTCGGTCTTTGCTCAGTTTGAAACGGGTTTTACAAATAAGTTGTGGGCTGATTTCCTGTATGTTACGGCTTCGTTTACTAATGTGGATAAGGACATCCAGACGGGGGCTACTCAAGATGTGGTTTATGGTGCGGCACACCGGAAAAATCGCTCATGGAATCTTGGTATACGCTATCGTAAGAAAAACTTCCTTGCGGAAGGACTCACATTATCGGCTAATGCTTCACATACGTGGCAGAAATCTACGACCGTGGATACGGCAATGGTAATTTATTTTTGGAATGGTCATCATCGCCCAGCCGACTATGCGGAGCTAAACAGTTATCCAGTTATTCGATATTATAATCGGCCCAATACGTCTGCTAGAGTAAATCTGGATTACCGTTTGGCTCAGCACAGTTCGTTAAACTTTAATTATTTGCTCAATGCTACAGTTGATAGGATGAATCAGGAAACTTCTGATGAAACCAAAGGAGATGGTGGGTCGACCGACTATCTGACTCGCCATTTTTTGAATCTCTCCTATGACCTTGACTTATGGAGCGGAAAATGGCACAACACTTTTTTTGTTAAGGAATTTATTAATACGGTGAGAATTGAAGAAAAGACTGTGGGAAGTGGGGCTAGCCATACGTCTGGCTATGACAGTGAACGAAGCCGTACATCAAAGTGGTTTACTTGCTATGGGTTTGGAACCCGTTATAAGTTACATAGTATTTTGTCGGCAAAGCTGTCGTATGAGTACAGTGTTCGCCTTCCGGGTGCAATGGAACTGCTAGGGGATGGCGACAATATTAATGCTAATTATGCACTTGAACCAGAAAAAAGTAATAATTATAATGTCAATTTATATGGTAACTGGGATTGCAACAGCCGGCTCAATGTGTTCTACGAGGCTGGTGTGTTTTATCGCGATGTGCACGATTTCATAATGGCTGTGCAGGACCGTGAAACATATACGTTTAAAAATCTGTCACGGATAAGCATTAAAGGTCTTGAGACAGAAGTTGGGTTGCAATATGCAGATAAATTGTTGCTTAAGGGAAACTTGTCATACGAAAAGGCGGTTGATATGATGGAGACCAAGATTTCAGATGGGAAACCGAATGCGGCCTATAAGCAGCAGATTCCGAACCGACCAAGCCTCTATGCCAATATCAACGCTAGCTATACGTTCCGGAATTTGCTTGGTGCGGATAATAAACTCAGATTTGAGTATGACTACCAGTACGTTAAATGGTTCTACCTAACTTGGTCTACGTTTGGACATAAGGACAGCAAGTCGATTATTCCTACACAGAATTGTCACAACCTGTCGGCTACGTTCTTCTGGCTGGATAACAGATACAGCGTTTCCTTGGAATGTAATAATCTGTTCGATCAATTACTTTATGATAACTATAAGCTGCAAAAACCTGGGCGGGCATTATTCTGTAAGTTCAGGATGTTCTTCAATTAAAATCAGGAGAAATTCACAACAACAACTATAAATTAACACAAGTATGATTAGAACTATTATTGATTTGATCGGTTTTTCAATTCATTGTCTGGCTTTCTAGGTGGCAGTGTTTTTTGGAGTATACTTACCATTACCTTTGCCAAAAGTATAAAAAAGCATGCTCGCTTTCTGTATTGGGTGTTCGGTGTTATGGGAGGTTTGTCGCTTCTACCTATTCTTAACATATTCGGGATAGATATGGTGAATATCATCTACTTACCTATCCTCGGAGATATTTTCATTGAATTTACATATGCTACTTATTTTATACATCCCATGCTGGTAATCATCATGTATATGGGAGCACTGAATCCCAAGATCCCGGCAGTGGGGAAGCTTATGCTGATACGTAAGGAGTTGTCCATCATCGTAGGATTTGCTGTGATTCCGCATGCGTTGAAACGTATTCTTTTGGTGGTACCCGGTGCATGGAATTATTTTGCTGACCACGATACGCTGGTTGCAGAAGATAGGGTAGTAAGTGCTTTAGGCCAGGGTATTACCAACGGTGTCTTTCTGCTAGGAATCGTAATGACTGTACTGTTCCTCGTACTATGGGTAACCTCGTTTGACAGGATACGCAAAAGAATGGGGTATAAAAAATGGAAAAGTGTGCAACGCTGGTCGTATGCTCTGTATGCGATGCTGTTTATTCACTCCGCGGGTATTGATACAGGCTCGTTAGTGACCTACTGGGAACGACAGGAAAAAATGGCCAAAACAGAAGTAATAGCTGCTTCGGCTCTGCAGAAAGACAGGCAGTTTGGCAATGATCAGACACCTCATGCTGCGTTCACCTCACCACAGAAAAAGGAAAAGGCTTCTTTCCTGGGTATGTCGATGAAAGAAGAAAAAGGTCCTAATGGTGGTAATCATAACTTCAGCGGGAAGTTCAAGTTCTCAAATGTGGAATTTTCAACTCCGTGCAAATGTATAGCCAATATAGTTATTCTGATTAGTGTTTATGGATCATATCTGTATTTACGCTTGAAAAAGGCCAGAACAGACAAGAGAAGAAAACAAAGATAAACTTTAATAACAAAAATAGGGAAAATGAAAAAAATTATGTATTGTGCCGCATTGTTGACGGCTCTGACTTTTACTTCGTGTACAAAAGATGAACCAAACGTTACTCCAGAACCGGAAACTCCGATAGCAAGTGATTCGCATTTGGACCTGTTTCTTTCAGTAAAGGGTACTAGTTCAACTGGAACTTTCGTAGCTAGAGTGGACGACCCGACCAATACTGAACAGACAGTAAACGTTACTGGTAGTGGTGTGGAGATAACTGGTAAAATCAACATCGGAGCCATCCAGAAAGATGGATATTATTACTTTGCTACGGAGGGAGATGATGGTATTGTGAAATATAAACTCACTGGAACTCAGCTGGTCAGTGTGGGAGAATGTCCTTACGGCGAGAAAATATTTAAGAAAGGACAGATGACAGGAGCTATCTCAGCCTCGCACGAATGGATAGGTGACAATGTCTTGTTACTGTCGCAGTATATTTCTACTACCAAGAAGCATATTTGGGCTAAATTTGATACCCAAAGTATGAAACTTATCGATGAGGGAGAGTTCGACTTGCATGAAAAGTATCCGGATGCTTATAAGTTCAGTACTTCCGGTCATATCCGTTACCGTAAAGCAGACGGAAAATTGCTTTTTTCACCTCAATTCATTATAAGGGTGAAGGAGTTCACCCGATGACGGGTGCTCCTAATACAGTAAGAGGACCACTTGCTGTAGCTATTATTGACGAAAAAACGATGGCTGTGGAAGAAACTTTCGAAGACGATCGCGTTTCGGGGCTAGCACTTGAAGCTTATGGCGACACTCAACAAGAAAAGGCTTACTTTGATGAAAACGGTGACTTGTATCTGATTTGTTTGATGAAAGGCTCTAACTATAAACCGGGTGGACCAATACCAGAGTGTGTTATTATCCGTATGAAAAGCGGAGAGAAGGAAACAGATAAGAGTTATTTGTTCCAGCCTGTCAAGGATACTAACATTCTTATCGTGAAATATCTTAGTCCGGGCAAGGCTTTGTTCTTTGTAGGCGATCACGAACGCTATTACAACGGAAATAAAGCTGATAGCGAGAATTATGTGTATGATGCCTATTATTATGCTATTTTTGACAGTGCACAGAAAACACTTACGCGTGTGAAGGTGGGTGATGTAGATTTGCCGTGGAGTACAGGTGGATTCAACAACTACATTGCTCAGATTGGTAATAGTGTATACCTAGGGGTAAACTCGGTGCAGGAGGGAGATACTCACCAGGCTTTGGTTTATTCGCTGGACATCCCATCAGGTGAAGTGAAGAAAGCTTTCTCAATAGATGCTGGACTGGATTTTCTACGTATGTATAGTGTAAAAATGTTGCTGAGTAATGTTTTCAATAAATAGTTTTCTAAGTAAAGCGGCCGTAGCTGCCGCTTTGCTTTTTCCTGTACAAGCTGCCGCACAGTGTGTAATCGATAAGCCTGCTTATATGCTTTATACGGACGAAGGGATGCCTTCCTCGTTCGGAGATATGATAGAGGCTATGGCACAGAGTGATGTGATTTTTTTTGGTGAATATCATAACAGTTCAGTGGTTCACTGGCTGGAACGTGTTGTTTTTACATCACTAGCAGACAGACTGGATAATAAACTGACGTTAGGCATGGAAATGTTTGAGGCTGATACACAACTCAAGGTGGACGAGTATATGGCCGGACTGATTTCAGAGGAACGGTTTCTGGCTGAGACTTATCTGTGGGATAATTACAAGACAGACTATGCGCCTGTAGTAAAATGCGCTAAAGAAAGGGGGATCCGACTCATAGCAACCAACGTTCCCCGTCGGTATGCACGGGCTGTGTCTGTCGGGAATGTGGATGCGCTCCGAAAATTTCCACAGAGCTCTCAGCTATATTTTGGAAAAGTGCTGGAGCGAGTTGAAGCTATCCAGGAGCCCAATCCGTTTTTTACAAAGGCATCGGCTATGTTGAAGACTGTATCGGCAAAACATGATGAAACTAGCCCATCAAAGGCTCTGACCAACGAACAGAAACAACAATTAGTTGAAAAGACGTTATGCATGACACGGGCTCAAGCATTAAAGGATGCAGTAATGGCCCGTAATATTGCAGATAACCTGACTGGGGTATTTATACATATCAACGGCAATTATCACTCGGATTGTGGGAAAGGTATTATTACATATCTTAAAGAGTTCAGACCTGCAATCAGGATCATAACTGTTTCCACGGTCTATCAAGACAAATTGTCGGAATTGAATCCAGTTAATCGAGGCAAAGCTGATTTCTACATCGTACTGCCAACAGACACTCATAAAACTTTTTAAGGCCAGACATCTGTTCTGTTTTCGGACATACAATTTTTCACAATCCTATTTCTGAGTTCCACCGGAAACTTTTTCCGGTGGGACTCGTTCTTTTATAATCGAACAAATGTAATTTAAGAGTATATATTTATGCTGTTTTTGAATGAAAAAGGCAACACCGTATTGAAGATCTAAATTTCTAAGAGCATTGTATCATTTGACCTGCTTACAAAAATGTGTTGGAGGAATAGGATTCCTCTATAAAAAACGTATCGGCATAGAGGTGCCGATACGTTTTTTAGTTAGAAAGAACACGATATGCATTATCATTCTTCAGGAACATATATAATTTCACCATTTTCCAGTTCATAGGCAATACCAACCTTCTTACCTTTCTTGCCCGTCTGGCTATCCTGATTTTCGGAAGGAGTATACTTATTTATCTTGTTTCCTTCCTTTGTAATTATTTCCATATTTTCCTTACCCGGATTCTTTACCATGGTAAAATCCTCCTGACTGAATACCTCAGTCATGTTGTAGCGGCTCACTAAAGCAACCATAAGCGCTACAGGCAAATACCATTGCCACATCAAAAAAGGTTGCTCACCACACTCATCGGGTCACTATCTTCTTCTTTTTTCAGTAAGTTTCTTTTCATGTAGCAATCTATTTAACACATTTTCCTTCTTCCTTCATAATCTCTGCCAGAAACTCTAGATTAGTCATATCTTGAAGATACCAACGTTGCTTGACTTGCTGTGTAATGAACCCGATAGCACTGGCAAACAATCCGACAACTGTTGTAGCAAAAGCCACCTGCATATTGTATGCCATCGATGATATATCACCGGCAGAAAGTCCTACCAACGCCGGTCCCATTGGAATCAATGTCCCCATAAGCCCCAGCATCGGTCCCATTTTAGTCAGTGTTTTAGAGATAGCCAAATCCTTGTCTGCAGCAATCTCAAAATCTGCCAACAGACGTTCAACATGAGGTCTGCTGTTTCTCACCTCAAGCATGCGGTGAATATACACCGTAACCAAAGAAGTACGAACATTCGGAATACGCTCACCCAGTGAAGCAATGCCACCGGGAGTAAGACTGTCGAACTCACCGCGCAACAGCGATTCTGTTTTTCGAATCGACATATACTGTCCGAAAAAACTGCCGATGAGCAACAGCGAACGACCAAAAAGAATAATCAGCAACACAATAACAGGCACCAGCAAGCCCGTAGAAATCCAATAGAGAATGTCAGAAATGTAATTCATAAATCAATTTTTTTTTTCATTTTTTTTTGTTTTTATTATACCTTTCAGTAAGTTTACTTTGAGCACATACTTCATATATAGATGGCGGAATACATAGCCGGCCAATCCTCCCAATAACATAAGCAATAGCAGGGCCAGTGAGGCAAACCAGTCGACATCACCCGATGCACTCACTGCCGTCGTACCATTCACCGTGGCCACCACTCCCAAAATGGCTACTAACGCATTGCACAGAAACAGCAACTCCAATCGGACTTCCTTCTCGGGCAAAAGCCATTTCAGCAGCCACATGCCCGCCGGAATAAGGATTAATATTGCTGCTCCCAACACCCAGGCCAGTAAACTGAAGGAAATACCCGGGAAACTGAATATCAAAGCTACCAGCAAGCTGAAAAGGACTGCAAAAATCAAGACTCCCGGGAAAAGAACGGAGGCAACGGTAAGCCAATACCGTTCTACTACCCACCTTGCCGGCTGTTTGAAGGTGTGCTGCCAACATGCAATAGCCAGTTGTAACACGACCTCCAACTAAGTATTACAGAGTATCGAGCATCAGTTGCGGATTAGATAACCAATCGGCAATCTGGGTTTTCGACTGCTCGATGGCAAGCGGCCACATCAGTCCGACAAACAAACAAGCTGACACGGCTATCACACCTACAGTCCACAGCTTGCAGTAGGTTAGCTTTAAGAGAAAATTAAAGCTGACCAATATCATTAATACAACTACAACCGTTTCCATAACAGCATTTTTAGTCGTTTAAGTGTTTATGCCGACGTCG
>OKWC01000019.1_pt1 | contig 26898 bp, 27 predicted proteins | sample 1606971 | NCBI WGS metagenome assembly OKWC01 (sample SAMN04414076, study PRJEB24778) | human gut metagenome | material: faecal | host: Homo sapiens
CGGCAAAATAAGCATGATAGGCGTTGCGAAAGCCTTAGTGCGCGTTTCGAAACCAGACGGTCATTCCCCTCGGCGGCCATATATTCTCCGGGTTTCGGCGCCATTGTCTTCCAAAAACGTCATAAATGTTTACGCAGTACAATTGCGTTTTTTCGCCAGAGTCGCCATGATTTTGCGCGCCGCTTCGTCAAACTCGTTAAATCGCTGACCACAAAAACTGCCGCCCGGCTTTTGACCGTCTTCTGCAAAATCTGCAGCGGCTTTGCCAGACTTCCTGCATATGACTGTTTCAGAATGCGGGCGCTGACTTCCGAAATTTTTTTCAGAACGGCCATCATACCCGCGCGGCTGTTCTGCGGTTTGAAGACATAGGTTTCTTCTCCGTCATATATCAGACAGCCGAAACGGTCCCTGTTTTCCAGGCTCAGCCAGCCGAACAGCGCGGCAATTTTTAGCCGCGGCCACCGATTTCAGTTCTACCCGCGTCCCAAAAACCATATGTGCCGAGAGGTCGAGCACGACATAGATTTCACGGTCTTTCTCTTCGGCAAACAGCTTGGTATAAGGCGTCTGCCGCCGGGCCGTTACCCGCCAGTCAATGTCGCGCACGTCGTCGCCGAAGGCATAGCTGCGAATTTCCTCCAGTTCCATGCCCCTTCCTTTAAATGCCGATTTCACGTCGCCGGCACGAGACGAAACGATATGGTTAAACTGGCGGTTCTTAAGATAAGGAACAAAACGCCTCTGCTCCGTCAGTTCTTCCAAAGTCGCATACAACCCGTTGCCCCCGGCCTTCTCAAGCTTAGGCTTGAAGAACTTTTCGGTTAATTTTTTCAGCTTTCCCATATTCTGCCCTCTGTTTTTCTTCGGACAAGCTTTTACGGCAAGGGAACGATTTTAAGCAGAGTTCCTATAACTTCATCCGCAGTCACGCCTTCCGCCTGCGCCTCAAAAGTAAGGATAATGCGGTGGCGGAGAACATCGTAAACAACCGCGTGAACATCTTCCGGCGTCACGAAATCGCGGTTGTCCAGCCAGGCATTGATTTTCGCGCACTTGTCCAGCGCAATGGTTGCGCGCGGACTGGCGCCGAACTGAACAAAGCCGGCCAGCTTGGCATCATATTTTTCCGGATGCCGGGTTGCCATAATCAGCTGTACCAGATATTCTTCAATCGGCTCGCTCATATGGACTTTCAGAACTTCCTGCCGCGCCGCCAGAATATCGGCAATGTCCAGCGCCTGAAACTTTTTTGCCTTTGTCCTGCCAGCAGGAAATATCTTCGCCGCAGGCACCTTCTTCGCCGCGCACCAGATGTAAGATTTTCCTCTCCGATTCCGCGTCCGGCTGGTCAATTTTGATATACATCAGAAAACGGTCCAGTTGGGCTTCGGGCAAATTATAGGTTCCCTCATGCTCAATCGGGTTCTGCGTCGCCATAACCATGAACAGCTCCGGCAGCTGATAACGCCTGCCGCCCATGCTGACCTGACGCTCGGCCATGGCTTCGAGCAGAGCGGACTGAACCTTTGCCGGCGCGCGGTTGATTTCGTCGGCCAGAACCAGATTGGCAAAAACCGGCCCCTTGCGAAACTCAAACTCGCCCTTGGCTGCGACGTAGATTTCACTGCCGGTAATATCCGCCGGCAGCAAATCCGGCGTAAACTGAATACGGTTGTATTTGGCGTTAATGCAGCCCGACAGGGTTTTAATCGCCTTGGTCTTGGCCAGGCCCGGCGCACCTTCGACCAGCGCATGCCCGTCGGCCAGCAGCGTAATCAGCAGCTTTTTAACCAGCTCTTCCTGACCGATGATTTGGGTTTCCATATAGTCCTTGAGCGAAATAAGCTTGGCTTTGATTTCTGACATCTGTTTCACCTCTTTAATTAGCCATAATCCGGTTCAAAAAAATTGTAATACTCGTCCAAAACCGCTTTTTTCATGTCGTCATTGCCGAGAAAACCGAACAATTCTATTGAACGCTTATAATGCGCCTTGGCCCGGTCAAAATCGCCGTGTTCCTTGTCATAGGCCTCCACCCGTGCCAGATACAGCAGCGATTCGGCTTCGGCAAAATGATGCGCGACCTTGCCGTACAGATACACCGATTTCATCAGCGCCTTGCGGGCGTTTTCAATATCGCGGATAATATAGCGCAGGCAGCCGATGGCAGACAGCGCGCTGGCTTCGCCGAGCAGGTCGCCGTTTTCGCGATACAGGTTGCGGCATTTTTCCAGCAAATCATGCGCCACGTCATAGTTCTTATTTTTCATTTCGATTCGGGCAATCGCGCGCAGCGTCGAGGCCTCCTTCAGCGAATTTCCGTCCTGCTCGAACAAATCCGCCGCTTTGCGGTATGCCTCCGACGCGTCGTCTTCCCTGTTCAGCATCAGATAGACATAAGCCTCATGATCATAAGCGTCACCGAGCAAATCACGGTTGCCAATGGCACTCAGAACTTCCTGCGCCCGGCGCACCGTGGCAATCGCCTCGTCGGTATTTCCGGCCGCCGCCTGCACTTTGGAGAGCTTAATCAGCGCGTCGCCGTAGGTGTTTTGTCCGTCGACAAAGTTTTTTACCAGTTCAACGGAAGCGTTGAGCGCGGCGGAAGCCGCTTCGTAGTTTTCAAGGCTGAGCTCCAGTTCGCCGAGCCGGGACAAAGCAAAGGCCTCGCCTTCGGTATCGCCGCTGTCGTTGTAAAGCCCCGCGGCTTTTTCATAACAGCTGCGGGCTTCGTCATATCTGCCGGCATGCCAGTTGTCATCTCCTTCCTGAAAGACTTTTGACGCTTGAGTGACATATTTTCCCTGACTTGTTCTCGGCATAATAAAAACTCCTTTTAATTCGTCCAATATTATTATATATATTTCGTAATGACCAAAAAAACAAGAAGTATTCAAAATGGACAATATATTCGATTTGGAAGAGGCCGCGGCACGGGGAAACCACGGCGGCTCCGACCTATAACAACATTGCTGGGCTGATGCCCGGATACGCCTGGCTTGAACAGCTCAACCCGGAACAGAAACAGGCCGTCGAAACCACCGAAGGCCCGGTACTGGTTCTGTCCGGCGCCGGCACCGGCAAACCAAAGTGCTGACCACCCGTCTGGCCTATATTCTGGCTACCGGCAAGGCTCAGCCGTGGAACTGCCTGGTCGTTACCTTTACCAACCGCGCCGCCCGCGAAATGAAAGAACGCGTGCAGAAAATGATCGGCGACGTTGCCAATTCCGTCTGGCTGGGAACTTTCCACAGCGTCTGTGTCAAAATTCTGCGCAACCACGCCGAACTGGTCGGTCTCCACTCCAATTTCACGATTCTCTCCGAAGACGACCAGAAGCGCGTCATCAAACAGATTTCTGAAGCCGAAGGCATCGACGACAAGAAATACCCGCCGCAGGCCGTGCTGGATAAAATCAGCCGTTGGAAGGACAAAGGACTGACCGTCGACAAAATCCAGAACGAATATAAGGAAAACGTCCTGACACACCTTTACAAAAAATATCAGGAACGCCTGCTCGAGCTAAACTGCGTCGACTTCGGCGACATTCTCCTCTATGCGCTGAACATCCTGCTCTCCAATCCCGACGTGCTTGACAAATACCAGTCCAAGTTCAAATACATCATGGTCGACGAGTATCAGGACACCAACGTTACCCAATACCTTTTTCTGCGCCTGCTGAGCCAGAAAAGCCGCAACCTCTGCTGCGTCGGCGACGACGACCAGTCGATTTATTCCTGGCGCGGCGCCGAAATCGAAAACATCCTGCGTTTTGAAAAAGACTTTAACGACGCCCAAACCATCCGCCTTGAGCGCAATTACCGCTCTACGGCCAATATCCTTGCCGCAGCTTCCTGCCTCATCAGCCACAACGACGGCCGTCTGGGCAAAACCCTCAAAGTCGCCGAAAACTCGCCGGCGCAAAACTGCGACAACACCAAAATCAAGGTTGTCAGCAACTACAACGGTGAAGACGAAGCCCGCTATGTCGTCGACCAAATCGACTATCATCTGCGCAACGGCGCGCAGTACGCCGACATGGCGGTTCTGGTGCGCACCGCTTTTCAAACCCGCGAATTTGAAGAAAAATTTATTGCCGAAGCCATTCCCTATCAGGTCATCGGCGGCCCGAAGTTCTACGAACGCGCGGAAATCCGCGACGCCCTCGCCTATTTCCGCGTCATTCTGCAGCCGCACGACGATTTGGCCTTCGAGCGGATTATCAACAAACCCGCCCGAGGCATCGGCGCCAAAGCATTGAAAAGATACAGCAGGAAGCCCGTTTCGGCCAGATTTCCATGTACATGGCGGTTGAAAAAATGCTGGCCGAAAACCAGTTCAGCGGCAAAGCCAAAACCAACCTTGCCGACCTGATTGCCAACTTTGAGCAGTGGCGCAAAACCATGACGCCGTCACGCCGGACGAACTGGCAACCCAGGTGCTGGAAGATTCCGGCTATTTTGAAATGCTCAAAATGGACAAGTCTGTCGAAGCGCCCGGCCGTATTGAAAACCTTAAAGAACTCATTTCGGTCATGGGTGACACCGAAAAATATCCAACCCTGGCCGACTTTTTGGAACATGTCAGCCTGGTTATGGACAACGACGACGCGCTTGATACCAACAAGGTAATGCTCATTACCCCTGCATTCTGCCAAAGGCCTCGAATTTGACGTCGTATTCCTGCCCGGATGGGAAGAAGGGCTTTTTCCGCACCAGCGCGCTATTGGACGAAGGCGGCACCGAAGCCCTGGAAGAAGAACGCAGGCTGGCTTATGTCGCCATTACCCGCGCGCGCAGACAGTGTTATATTCTGACCGCGCTTAACCGCCGCGTCTACGGCCAGTGGCAGAACAATATTCCTTCCAGATTCATCAACGAACTTCCACCCGCCAATATTGAAATCTGCAATAATGCGGCTAAATTTTACGGCGGCGGTTACGACTCTTATAACGACGACGGCGGCAGAAGAAGCTTCGGCGGCGGATATAACGGCTATGCCAACAACTATCATTACAAAAACGCATATACCTCAAAGTATATGAAAAAAGCAAAGAAAGGAAACGACAATGGCTTTTCTGATTATAGCGGTACCGGCAGCGATTGTGGCGATATACCTGATGACCGGCGGCTAATCGGCACCCGGGTATACCATCAGACTTTCGGCTACGGCAAAATTACCGCCGCCGAAGAAAACTGCATGGAAGTAAACTTTGACAAATACGGCCGCAAAAAAATCATGAGTTCGTATCTCGAAAAAGTTTAATCTCTGCAAACTTCTCTTTCCATGTCTGTTGGCCAGGGGTCAATCCCGGTCAGGGGATTTTTTGCCCGCCATTTTTCAAAATCGGCATAATTTCGTATGCCGTCGCGGATAACTGCCTTATAATACTCGACGCCGGCGATTTTGACATCGTCGGGCGTTGTGAACTTAAGCCTTAAAATCGCCTGCCGCCGTTCATCGGTAAGCATTCCGGCAATCTGCGCCGCAACTTTTTCAAAATATCCGTCATATTTAGAACCGTGCCGAATGTGCATCAGGTCAAGCTGCCACAATTCGCCCCACCTGTCCTCATAAAAGGCATGCCACTCCAGACAGGCGTCTTCCTCGTCCAGCAGATTGGCAAACTCAACTCTTTTATGCGCGGATTTTTCGCCAGTTCGGCCATTGCGGCAAACTCACGGTAACCTCGGGCACCGCCGCCGTATAAACATGAAAATCTATATCGCGATGTTTCATCAACAGCCCGGTTGCCAGCGAACCGACAAGGTTGACCGTCAGCGCCATGCCGCTGCCAAATTTGCTCAATCTGAGACTCGGCAATAACTTCCCTTGCCCGCTTCTGATTTTCCGCCGCCAGTTTCAGATAATCCGTTTCCATTTGCAACGCCCCTCTATGATATTGCTTGACTCTCGTCTTTTGTTCCGCCAATGTAAACTAAAAATCATTTCCGGCAAAGGAGAAAATCATGAAAAAAATATCATATCTGCTGACCGTTGTTCTGGCTCTTGCCGTTGCGGCCTGCGATAATACGCCCCGCGAACTGACCGAACTCATGCCTGACAAACCCTATCTGTTCTATTCCGACGGCTGCCCGCACTGCCATGAAGCGCAGGAATTTCTGAACCGGAAATACCCCGAACTGAACATCATCAAAGTCAGCGTAGACAACAAAGACGGCGCCCGTCTGATGTCACAGTGCGCCCGCAAGTTCAAACTCGGCCGGCAGGTCGGTATTCCGCTTTTCTGCCTCGGCGACAAATATATCGTCGGCTGGAGCCGCCGTTATGAACAGAAATTTCATAATTATATCAAACCTTTCCTGAAATAGCGACAGCCCCGCTGCTGCGGGGCTTGTTTCAGGCGTCTTTTTGTTGGTCAAAACCGCTTTCGCCTTCAAGTAGTTTGGCAAAATCAATCGTCCGTTCATAATAATTCAGCAGCAAGAGAAGATAGCCCCAGCCGACATCGCCTTTGCCGATTTCCAACCGGTCAATAACTCGGATTGGAATGCCGGTTTTGTCCTGAACGTGTCGCAGAGACTGTCGCAGCTGTTGCCGGCAGGCAAACAACTGTACGCCCAGCGTCCGCCGCAAAGCGGATTGTTTCTGTTTTGATTGTGAAACATAATCTATTAAATTCATAATGTTCAACTCCTTCACGTTTTGTTAAAAACAAAACCGCTCTCAAAATGAGAGCGGAGGAGTTGACAACTGCGCAAGAACAGTACACTTATTCGTCCGCAAAACGGCTTATCTCGTGTCATCCTCCATAAAGGAGGTTAAAATTGGTTTCTTACGAGGAGTTGTCATACTCCGCCGTTGGATTAACCTTTTTCCATCGGCAGAAATGATTATAAAGGCTAAAAGCTATTTTGCAACGGCTTTTTTCATGACTCGCATACCTGTCTTTATAACCAATAAAAAAACCACTCCGAAAAGTGGTTTTTTTATTGGCAGCGAGGGGCGGATTCCTCAAGTTCGTTTTGTACCATTTGCTTCGCTGCGCTGCCGCTTCTCGCAAATTAACAAACTTCACCGCTCGCAACAAAAAGCTCCTCAGGAGCTTTTCTATCGGCTCGCGCCTCTCCGGTTCGAATCCCTGTCTATAACAACTAAAAAACCACTCCGAAGAGTGGTTTTTTATTGGTAGCGAGGGGCGGATTCGAACCGTCGACACGCGGATTATGATTCCGCTGCTCTAACCAACTGAGCTACCCCGCCATTGGGAAAGTCGTGTATTTAATAAACTTTCTGCCGCTTCTTGTCAACAATTATTTTTCAACTTTTCCACTTTGCCGTACGAAACCGCCAAACGCCTAATTTTCCGGTCTTTTTCATCAACGACCTCAAATTCGGCGTCAATAATTTTCGACTTCCGTCCGCCGGATCTGACCGTTGTTTCTCCGCTGCCGAAAAAAAGGTTTCAGATTCTCAAACGCCTTTTTGATTCTGGCCTGACGATACCAGCCCACAACCAGCGAAACGGCAAAAACCGCCAGGATAATCGGCAGCAGCAGCGCCGCGGTATAAAACAACAGCAACAATCCCGCCGCCGAAAACAGCACCACACCGAACCATACGACCAAAGCACTCAATCCGCGCATCACTTTTTTCCCTTTTGGTAAAGGTGGTTCTGACTTCGATCCTAAGGGAAAATCAGATAGAGAAATTATGGCATTCTGTCAGAGCTTTATGACAGAGCTTTGCAAATATATCGGTGCTGACACAGATGTTCCAGCGGGTGATATCGGAACAGGTGCCAGAGAAATTGGTTATATGTTTGGTCAGTATAAGAGAATCAGAGGCGTATATGAGGGCGTATTAACAGGTAAAGGCTTATCATATGGTGGTTCTTTAGCTAGAACAGAAGCTACAGGATATGGTTTATTATATTTTACAGAAGAAATGTTAAAATGCAATGGACAGGATATCGTTGGTAAGACAGTTGCAGTATCTGGTTCAGGTAACGTTGCTATCTACGCAACAGAGAAAGCACAGCAGTTAGGTGCTAAAGTTGTAACAGTTTCAGATTCAAATGGTTGGGTATATGATCCAGACGGAATTGATGTTGCAGCACTTAAAGAAATCAAAGAAGTAAATCGTGCGCGACTTACAGAATACAAGAAATACAGACCAAATTCTGAATATCATGAAGGAAAAGGTGTATGGACTGTTAAAGTTGATATTGCTCTTCCATGTGCAACTCAGAATGAATTAAATCTTGATGATGCAAAATCATTAGTAGCTAATGGTGTTATGGCTGTATGTGAAGGTGCTAATATGCCTACAACATTAGAAGCTACAGAATATTTACAGAAAAACGGAGTATACTTCGCTCCTGGTAAAGCAGCTAATGCAGGTGGCGTTGCTACATCAGCACTTGAGATGTCTCAGAACAGTGAAAGATTAAGCTGGACATTCGAAGAAGTTGATTCTAAATTAAAGAACATCATGGTAAATATCTTCCATAACCTTGATGCAGCATCTAAGAAATATGGATTTGAAGGTAACTACGTTGTAGGTGCTAACATTGCCGGATTCGAAAAAGTTGTTGACGCTATGAATGCACAGGGTATTTGCTAATAATACCTTATATTGCCCCTAATCCTCGTGGTTAGGGGCTTTTTTAGTTATAAAGGAAATTATTTCATAATATTCCTTTATAACTAAAGCTCCGCATAGATGCGACTGATGTAAAAATGAATTTTGCAAGTTAAAGCTTGCATACATCAGTGCCTGAAAGGGGCTGTCACTTTAACGATTGAAAATCGTTGAGGTGCCAGCCTCTTTTTCCTATAAAAATACGATTTTTAAGTTACTATTTATTAAAATAAGTGGGATGTTCCAAAAGTTGGCGTACTTTAATAAACCTATACAGGTTCTACAAATTTTTATTTTGATATTTCTAAATTCAGGCACTTTTTAAAGGAAATAAATGTGTTCCTGTCTTCCCGTTTTGAATCTTATTATGAAGTTTATTTATGTTTCTTGCAATTGCTAAAAGAGTGCTTTCAGCGAGTACATTCGCAGTTCCTTTGCTTAGGTATCTTCTGAACTGCATGTCCTGTTTTAAGTCTCCAAATGAGCCTTCGGCCTGAATGCTCCGGTTCATCCGATACAATACCCCTTCATCAGATATGATTCGTTCCAGATCCTCTTTTCTGTGTTTTATAAATGTCTTTGCAACTTGTAATACCTTGGTTCTTTCTTCTAACGGTGTTTTACAGTTATTACCTTTTATGCAACTACTCTTGTAAGGACATTCTCTGCAATCCTCACATATGTAGATAGTTTTTTCACTGACATATCCTGTTTTAGATTTACTGTGTCTTAAATGTGATACTGTGAGCTTTCTATTGTTTTTACATGTATAGGAATCGGATATTTCATCGTATTCCATATTTTCTATCTTTCCAATATCATTCTTGTATTTCCTTGTTTTTGATATTTCATAATTAGCCGGCTTTATGAATGCTATCTGATTATTCGCTTCAAGAAACAGATAGTTTTCCTCGCTTTCATAACCAGCATCAGCAGTTATGTTCTTATACTTGAATTTTAAGTGCTGCCCAGCATCTTTAAGAAATGGAATAAGTGTCGTTGTATCGGTTGGCTGATATCCTATAGTAAGCCAGGTAATATACTCTGAATCAACACCATGCTGAAGATTAAAGGCTGGTTTTAACTGACCATTTCCCATAGCATCCTCTTTCATTCTCATAAATGTTGCATCGTTATCCGTTTTTGAATAACTGTTTCTTTCCCCACATATATGTATTTTTTGAGTGTATTCCTTAAACTTAGAAAGATACTCCTCTAATGTTTCAATGCTTTTCTGTAACGGTGTTTTTCTTTTGCCTATACCATGCACGAATGTGATATTTTCAGCATTTTTGAGAGCATACAGCTTCTTGCGTAGTCTCTTTAAATGTTTGATTTTTACTACATTTCCATAAACTATTTTTATGTCATAGAGTTGTTCACATTCAGCTACAAAATCAGCTAATTTAATTAACAGTTTTGCTTGATTTTTTGTAACAGTCTTTTTCCACACGAAAGTATATTTATTGGCATTTGCCTCAATCTTGGTACCATCAATAAAGATAGTTTTACCGGATATTTCACCTAAATCAAAAAGGATATTTGAAACTTCTGCGAGAATACGCTTAGAACAAGGGGCAAAATGAATGCTTCTGAATCGTGCAAGTGTTGCATGGTCAGGTGCAGAATGCCCTTCTAAAAGAAACATGAAATTGATATCTCTTTTGCAGTTTAATTCCATAGAACGGGATGAATAATCACCATTTATTCTATCATAAGTAGAATATAAATCAGTCAAATCCATCTCCTCTACAAACTGACTGAGTAACCGCACAGAATCATTCTTAGGAATAATTGTTTCTAATTCGAGTGGAAGTTTTAGTTGATATCCACTCTGATTTAAAGTATAATCTTTTTGTAATTTATTATGTAATAGCATACTAATATTTTACCATAAATCTCAGGTTTTTCGAATCCTGGGATTTATTTTTTTTTTTTAGATTATATACCAACTTAACATAGAAAAAGGGGTACCGCACTAATTTCTTAGTGCGACAGCCCCGAGTAAAAAAAAGCTCCGCAAGGATCACACTGCGGCGGAGCAGAAAAATGTTGCTATAGCAACCCGCCGCAGGCGGAGAATGTCGCAAATGACATTCTTTATTCTTAGTTTACAAGCATATTTTCCATTAAAAACAATGAATTCATTGACAAACATATACATATTTTATATGGAAAGCCGTTCATAGCCTTACGTATCTTTTACTCATAATTTACATAAAGTGCGTTTTACATTTTACATACAGATTTTACAATGTGTTCAACAAGTTAAATAATACGACTTGTGGACTAGTGATATAAATACAAATTAATTGTAGACAAGAAAGGAAATGTAAAAAATGAAATTAAAGAAAATCGCATTAATAACACTTAGTACAATGTTAGCAGCAAGTTGTCTTGCAGGTTGTGGTAATTCAAAAGCATCAGGTGGTTTTGATACATCTAAAACCATTACGGTAATGTCTCGTGAAGATGGTTCAGGCACAAGAGGAGCATTCGTTGAGTTATTTGGAGTAGAGCAGAAAGATGAAAATGGTGAGAAAGTTGACCATACAAGTGATGAGGCAATCATTACAAACAGTACATCGGTTATGATGACCAGTGTTGCCGGAGATACATATGGAATCGGATACATTTCACTTGGTTCATTAAATGACACCGTTAAAGCATTAAAGATTGATGGTGCAGAAGCAACAGTAGAGAATATTAAGAGTGGTTCATATAAAATATCAAGGCCATTTAATATTGCTACAAAAGATAAAGTAAGCGAAGTTACTCAGGACTTTATCGATTACATTATGAGTGCTGATGGTCAGGCTGTAATCGAAGAAAATGGCTATATTTCAGCAAGTGATGCGGCAGCATATTCAGGAAGCAAACCATCAGGTAAGATTAAAATTGCAGGCTCATCTTCAGTAACACCAGTCATGGAGAAATTAAAAGAAGCATATCTTAAGGTGAATACAAATGCAGAAATTGAGATTCAGCAGAATGATTCAACAACAGGTATGACATCAGCAATCGAGGGAATCTGTGATATCGGTATGGCATCAAGAGAATTAAAAGATACAGAAACTGCAAAAGGTATCAAAGGAACTACAATTGCATTAGATGGTATTGCAGTTATCGTAAATAAAGACAATAAAGCAGAAGATTTAACATCAGAGCAGGTTATGAAAATCTATACAGGTGAAATTACAAAATGGTCAGATGTATTATCATAAAAATCTGTATAAAAGCACAAACACATATATAAGTTAAAATAAGATTTTCCAAAGAAAGATACATATATAAATATTTTTCCTTGGAAATTTTCAAAAAGAGGTAAGTAGATTTGCAGAAAGAAAAAGATTCAATTAAAACAAAATCTGATGGACAAATGCGTATGCAGTCAGTCATTGAAGTTGTAATGAGAATAGTATTCTTTTTGGCAGCATGTGTTTCAATAATAGCAGTAGTTCTCATTTGCGTATTCTTATTTGCTAATGGTATTCCTGCTATTAAAGAAATTGGTTTCAAAGAATTTTTATTAGGCAGGGTCTGGCGACCTGGTAATAAAATATTTGGGATATATCCTATGATTTTAGGAAGTATATATGTAACTGCCGGAGCAATACTTGTCGGTGTTCCAATAGGAATTTTCACAGCAACATTTATGTCGAAGTTTTGTCCGAAAGGATTATATAAGATAATGAAGCCGGCAATTGATTTGCTTGCAGGAATACCATCAGTTGTATATGGGTTCTTTGGAATAGTAGTATTAGTTCCATTTGTCAGAGATAATTTCGAGGGAAATGGAAACAGTATATTTACAGCATCACTTTTGCTTGGAATAATGATACTTCCAACTATCGTAAGTGTAGCTGAATCAGCAATAAATGCTGTGCCAGACAGTTATTATGAAGGTGCATTGGCACTTGGAGCAACTCATGAGAGAAGTGTATTTAAGGCGGTGCTTCCAGCGGCTAAATCAGGAATAATGGCTGGTGTAATATTAGGTGTTGGAAGAGCAATCGGAGAGACAATGGCTGTAATTATGATAGCAGGTAATCAGGCAAGAATACCTGACAGTATGTTTGATGGTGTCAGAACATTAACTGCTAATATCGTAATGGAAATGGGATATGCTACAGATTTACACAGAGAAGCATTAATAGCAACAGGTGTTGTATTATTCGTATTTATACTTATTATAAATGTTTTATTCTCAATAATGAAAAGGAGGTCAGAGTAATTTGAAAAATATATTTAAGAATTTCGATTATGAAAAGTTAAAAGCAAGAATGAAAACATATAAAGAAAGACCTCTTTCATTCATTATGATGTTATTAGTTGTATTGTCAGCGGCAATAACAATAGGTATCTTAGGATTTATTATTGTCTATATTTTAGTAAATGGTATTCCTTATCTCACACCTGAGTTATTTGCATGGAAATATACATCAGACAATTGTTCGATGATGCCTGCGATAATTAATACATTAATAATTACCATTCTTGCACTTGCACTTGCCATTCCATTTGGAATATTTTCAGCAATATATCTTGTGGAATATGCTAAAAAAGGCAACAAGATAACGGCAATAGTAAGAATAACAGCAGAAACTCTTACAGGTATTCCATCAATTGTATATGGTTTATTTGGATATCTGTTCTTTGTAATAGCTTTAAAATGGGATTATTCAATATTAGCAGGCGCATGTACATTAGCAATAATGGTTCTCCCGGTTATTATGAGAACTACGGAGGAAGCACTTATGTCTGTGCCTGACTCATATAGAGAGGGAAGCTTCGGATTAGGTGCAGGTAAATTAAGAACAGTATTTAAAATTATATTGCCAAGTGCAATTCCTGGAATCCTTTCAGGTGTAATTCTTTCAATAGGGCGTATCGTTGGCGAAACAGCAGCACTTATGTATACGGCAGGAAGTGTAACAGAGGTTGCTAAGAGTGTATTTGATTCAGGACGGACACTTTCGGTACATATGTACAGTCTTTCAACAGAAGGATTACATATTAATCAAAGCTATGCGACAGCAGTTGTATTACTATTCCTTGTTATTTTAATTAATTTTGTATCAGGAAGAATTGCTAAAAAATTAAGAAAAGCATAATTAAAGAAGTGTCATTAAAGAATTTGTAACCATTTTATATTTGCACACATTATTGAAAGTAAATATATTATGGGAGAAAGCGAGGAATTAGAAGATGTCAGAGAAAAGTAAATTTTCGGTAAGTAATCTTGATTTATATTACGGTGATTTTAAGGCATTAAAAGATATAAATTTAGAAATATTACCAAATGAAATAACTACATTTATAGGGCCATCAGGCTGTGGTAAATCAACATTTCTAAAGTCGTTAAACAGAATGAATGATTTAGTTGAAGGCTGTAAGATAACAGGAAATGTGTTATTAGATGGTGAAAACATATATAAGGACATGAATGTCAATCTGCTTAGAAAAAGAGTAGGAATGGTATTCCAGAAGCCAAACCCATTTCCTATGAGTGTATATAACAATATAGCATTTGGACCACGTACACATGGTATACGTTCCAAAGCCAGACTAGATGAGATAGTTGAAAAATCATTAAAAAAATGCGGCAATCTGGGATGAGTTAAAGGATAGGCTAGATAAAAGTGCATTAGGTCTGTCAGGAGGACAACAGCAAAGACTCTGTATTGCGAGAGCACTTGCGGTTTCACCTGAGGTTATATTGATGGACGAACCTACTTCAGCACTTGATCCTATTTCTACAATGAAGATTGAAGATTTAGTAATTGAATTAAAGAAAGAATATACAATTATTATGGTTACACATAATATGCAGCAAGCAACAAGAATATCCGATAAAACAGCATTTTTCTTATTAGGTGAGGTTGTAGAATATGATGATACAGAAAAATTATTTTCTATGCCGGCTGATAAGAGAACAGAGGATTATATTACAGGAAGGTTTGGTTGATATGAGAAATAGATTTGACAGACAATTAGAAGAACTTAATAATGGCCTTATTAAAATGGGAAGTCTTATTGAAAAAGCTATTGAAATGGCAATAACCGGAATGAGTAATCAGGATGTTGAACTGGCTAAGAATGCAATAGCATTTGATAATGAGATAGATGAGCAGGAGAAGGAGATTGAAAATCTGTGCCTTAAGCTTCTGTTACAGCAGCAGCCGGTAGCAAGAGATTTACGTCTTATTTCAGCGGCACTTAAGATGATAACTGATATGGAAAGAATCGGCGACCATGCAGCAGATATTTCAGAGATAACCATACATTTATCAAATGAGAAATACATTAAAAAGCTTGAACACATAAGTCAGATGGCTAAAGAGACTACGATTATGGTTGTTAAAAGCATCAATGCATTTGTAAGTAAGAATTTAGATATGGCAAAGGAAGTTATAGAAAGTGATGATGTTGTTGATGACCTGTTCGATAAGGTCAAAATGAGTTGATTGAACTTATTAATAAAGATACGAAGAATGGGGAGCAGGCTACAGATTTACTTATGATTGCAAAATATTTTGAGAGAATTGGAGACCATGCGACTAATATTGCAGAGTGGGTAATATTTTCAATAACAGGAGAACATAAATTTAATTTTACATAGATTTTACATACATACTATTTGAAATTTACATAGATAAATTATAATCCACTTGTTTAATGAGTAAAATACAGACAGAAACGAGGATTAAAATGAATATTTTTAATGTTTTATCTATGTTAGGTGGATTGGCACTTTTTCTTTATGGAATGAATACACTAGGTGATGGACTTTCTAAATTATCAGGGGGTAAGTTAGAAAGAATATTGGAGAAAATGACTAATTCCAAGTTAAAAGCGGTTCTCTTAGGTGCGGGAGTAACGGCAGTTATCCAGTCATCTTCTGCCACAACTGTTATGGTTGTGGGTTTTGTTAATTCAGGAATTATGAAATTAACACAGGCAGTCGGCATTATAATGGGAGCAAATATAGGAACTACTGTTACATCATGGATTCTTAGCTTGTCAGGAATTAAAAGTGATAATTTCTTAGTACAATTTTTAAAACCGACATCATTTTCTCCAGTACTTGCATTTATCGGAATATGCCTTGTTATGTTTTCTAAAAAAGATAAGAAGAAGGATATCGGTGCAATCCTATTAGGTTTTGCAATATTAATGACAGGAATGGAGACAATGAGTGCAGCAGTAGCACCATTATCTGGTGTTAAGAGTTTTACGGATATTCTTACAATGTTTTCTAATCCTATCTTTGGTATGCTTGCAGGACTTATACTTACTGCAGTAATTCAGAGTTCATCAGCTTCAGTAGGTATACTTCAGGCACTTTGTGGAACAGGACTTGGTTTCTCTTCTGCACTTCCTATTATTATGGGACAGAATATAGGAACATGTGTTACAGCATTGATTTCAAGTATCGGTGCTAAGAAGAATGCTAAGAGAGCAGCACTTATTCATCTGTATTTTAATCTTATTGGTACGGTTATATTTATGGGTGTGTTCTATCTGCTTAATTCATTTATACATTTTAGTTTTATGAGTACAAATGCAACAAAGTTCGGAATTGCCATAATTCATACAACATTTAATATTGTAGCAACACTTATTTTGTTACCATTTTCAAATGGGCTTGTGAAACTTGCCTGTGCTACAATTAAAGATGAGAAAGAGACAGAGGATGTTTCTGATGATAACAAGAAAGATGATGGGATTATGCTTCTTGATTACAGATTTCTTGATAATCCATCATTTGCTATAGAACAGTGCAAAAAATGTAAGTGTTGAAATGGCTAATATATGTAGAAATTCGATTGAGTCAGCGATAAGCCTGTTTGATAACTATGATGAAAAAGTAAGACAGAGTGTTGTCGAAATGGAAGAAAAAGTGGATAAATATGAAGATGAATTAGGTACTTATATGGTTAAATTAAGTAGTAAAAGTTTGTCAGAAACAGATAGTAAGACATTATCTATGTTACTTCATTGTATAGGAGATTTTGAAAGAATTTCAGACCATGCGTTAAATATATGTGAAACAGCTCTTGAGATGGAGGAGAAGAAATTATCATTCTCAGATGCAGCAGCCAAAGAAATAAATGTCTATACAAAAGCACTTGATGATATAGTAAATCTTACTACGGATATTTTTGATAACGGGGATATTAATGCGGCAATTAATGTAGAACCATTAGAAGAAGTAATAGATGGTCTTAATGTAGAACTTAAGAAGAGACATATTAAAACGTTTAAGAAATGGCGAATGTACTATTGAATTAGGTTTTATACTTTCTGATATTATTACTAATTATGAAAGAGTTGCTGACCATTGTTCTAATATTGCAGTTGCATTAATACAGATTAATGATGATGGCTTTGATACCCATGAATATCTTGGCAAGGTCCGTAGAGAAGATAACGAAGAATTTATGAAAAAATACCATGAATATAAGAGAACTTATAATCTTCCTGTTTAAAAACGGAAAGTTCACATAAAATAAGCGGTTAAATAAAGATAATTTTGATTTAGACAGTATTAGACTTATAAAAGTCTATAAAAAATATTGAATGAATTATTAGTTAGTTGTATAATTTTACAGGGAATATATGTATGCGTTGCTAACATATATTTCCTGTATATTTTATTATGCAACGCAGAATCGAGGAAAAAATGAGCAAAATAGATGAAGTCAGAGCTGAAATGGTTACTGCAATGAAGAATAAGGATAAGGACAGAAAGGAAGTTCTGTCATTACTATTATCAGCACTTAAAAATGTAGCTATTGATAAGAGAGCTGATTTAACTGAGGAGGAAGAAAATACTGTTGTATTAAAAGAGATAAAACAGTTAAACGAATTATTAGAGCAGACTCCGTCAGACAGAAAAGATATCATAGATTTATGCAAATACAGAATAAGTGTATTAGAAGAATTTGCACCAAAGATGCTTACAGAAGAGGAGATAAAAGCAATAATTACAGAGGTAATTAACGGACTTGGAATCACAGAGCCTAAGGCATCTGATAAAGGTAAGATTATGAAAGAGCTTATGCCAAAAGTAAAAGGAAAGGCTGATGGTAAAGTCGTAAATCAGATGGTTGCAGAAATGTTCAAATAGAACATCATATATTATCATACAATTGAAATTATATAAGAATTATTTTTATGCCAGTTTTATGAAAATAAAATTGACATATTTATAATATGACTTAAACTTTGCACATTCATATATATATTTATATTCATCTGCTTAATACAGATAATTTAATTTTATTATGAATGTGCAAAGTTTGTGTTAATAATAAATGAATGTCGCTTTGCGGAGAAATGAGGAGAAGAATGGCTTTAGAAGTTAAGAATCTTGTTAAGAAATATGGAGAGAAAACAGTTGTTAACAATATAAGTTTTCAGATGTCTGAGCCAGGTGTATATGCACTTTTAGGTACAAATGGAGCAGGAAAGACTACTACTATAAGAATGATTCTTGGTATGTTATCAAAAGATGGAGGAGAGGTTTTATGGAATGGTAAAGAATTAGATGTTATAAGCACTAATATCGGTTACCTTGCTGAGGAACGAGGACTTTATCCTAAATATTCGCTTATGGATCAGTTATTATATTTTGCTAAATTAAAAAAATGTCCCTAAATCAGTTGCAAAAGAAAGAATTAAATATTGGGCTAAACGTCTTGAAGTTGAAGAATATATCTATCCAAAGCCTGCTAAGAATAAGAAGTCAAAGTCTATGAATGCAGACCAGTTATCAAAGGGTAATCAACAAAAGATTCAGCTTATGGCAGCACTTATATCGGATCCTGATTTAATAATCTTAGATGAACCTTTAAGCGGTCTTGATCCTGTGAATGCAGATTTATTTAAAACTATAATAAGAGAAGAGATTGATAAAAATAAATATCTTATTATGTCAAGTCATCAGATGGCAACTATAGAAGAATTTTGTACAGATATTACTATATTAAATCGCGGAAATGCAGTGTTACAGGGAAATCTTAATGAAATTAAGAAGAGTTACGGACGTGTAAATATGCATGTCAGATGTGAAGAAAATATAGATAATATTATAGAAAAAATTTGATTTTATATCAGTTAATAAAAATGCTGAAGAATATGAGATAAAAGTAACAGGAGAAGAACAGGCTAAGAATTTCCTGGCAGAATTAGTTGAGAATAATATAACTATAATTAAATTTGAACTTCGTGAGCCTTCATTACATGAAATCTTTGTGGAAAAGGTAGGAAATGCTCATGAAGAATAGTATAAAAGGATGGAAGGATATATTTTCATTTACATTTATCCAGGGTATAAAGGCTAAATCCATAATTATTTCAACTGCAATTATGTGTGTGATTATAATAGCAGGTGTACCGATTGCCAGTCTTATAAGTAGTAAAAGTGAAACAAAAAAAACATCTATTGAAGAAGTATGTATCGCAGATATGACAGGCATAAAAATAGCTAAAGATTTTGATATACTTAAAAATGTAAAAAATGATGATGAAACCGAAAATATGTACTCGAAAATAAAATATACTGAATTAGATTCACAGAAATTAAACATTGATGAGAATACAGGACTTAAGGATATATATAAATTTGACAAGGATTCTAAGAAGGTTTACTTACAGATTACATATCTAGAAGATAGCTTTGATATAGAAGTAATCTATGATGGAAAAGGAAAGTTAGAATCTGAAGATGTTAATAATTATAGTGATTTTATTAAAGACAATTTTCAAAAAATTCTTATGAAGAATATGAGCGTTGCTGATAAAGACATAGAAATTGTTAATTCAGTAAATACAATTAATTATTGCAATATTGATTCAGTAAAAGATGAAAATAATAATACAGATGCTTCATTAAATGAGTCTGATGATAAGTTAAATTCAGATAAACTGGAAGATGACAATTCTTCAAGTAATGCAGACGGAAAACACAGCAAAGGAAAATATAATATTTTATATACAATGCTAATGGCAACATTATTTATACTTACATTTTGTGGTGAAAGAATTGCGATGTCTATAATTACTGAAAAATCCTCAAAGGTAATGGAATATCTGATGACATCAATTAAACCTATGGCTATAGTTGTAGGAAAGGTTCTTGCAAATCTTTTAATTATTGGTGTACAGGTTGGACTTATAGCTATCTCATTTATAACAGCGATATTTGTTAATACATCGATTACAGGAGAGAAGCTTCCTGAAAGTCTGAGAAATATATTAAGCAGAAATAATTTTGATAGTGCGAATGTATTAACAATTCTTGTAAGCATAATTCTGTTAATCGGAGGAATTATTCTATTCAGCCTTATTGCCGCACTTGCGGGAGCTTCTGTAAGTAAGATGGAGGAAATGAGTGAGGGCATAAAAAATGTTTACATTTGTTCTTGTAATAGGTGCATACATAGCGTTATTTGTATTAACAAGTAATACGTATGAAAAGGCTTCAGTAGTTAAATATGTCACAATGTTAGTTCCACTAACCTCAGTATTTTTGACACCAGGAGCTTTATTGACCGGATATCTGTCAGCCGGCTTAGGCGTCATTGCGTTGTTAGTTATGATTATTTCTAATGTTTTACTTGTCAGATTTGTTGCAGATGTATATGAAAGTATGATTTATTACAATGGAACGCATTTGAAATTGAAAGATATAGTAGGTATTTCTAAGCAGAACAGAAATGGCAGCAAAAGGAGGGCTGAGTAGATGAAAAAAGGAATGTTTACAGGCTGGAAAGATGTGTTAAATTTTACATTTATACAGAATACTAAAACTAAAACTTTTAAAACTTCACTTATTGGAATTGCTGCATTGATATTTATTATATTCTTTGGCGCAAATGTCATTATGGGATATATGTCTGATAAAGGTGATAAGAAAAAAGCTAATGTTGTCAATAGAGCAGATAATATATGGATTATTAACGAGGTTGAAATTAATAACGAATTATTAGAAGAATTTAAAGAAGCAGATGATTATGTAAAAGATTCTGATATTGTTGTATATAGTGATAAAAAGATTTTAGAAGTAGTAGAAGACATAGAGGATAGCACGATAGTTATTAATGTGTATAAAGGTGAAGAGAACGAAGATAAAAAATGTAGAATATATGTTAGATGTATATGCCACGAAAGATTTATCTAAGAAAAATGTTAAGAAAGTGGCTAAAGCATTTTCAAAATATTTTGATGATATAAAGTATAATTTAACCTCTCTTAATCCTGATGTTATGCATATTGTGACCAGTGATTACACAGTATATTCTGTTGATGTTAATGAGAAAGAAGAGTCGTTTGGAGTTATAATTGCTAAAATATTTGTACCTATGATATTTGTGCTTTTAATTTATTTTATGATATTAATGTATGGACAGAGTATCAGCAAGGCTCTTATTATAGAGAAGAACTCTAAATTAATGGAGATGTTACTGACTTCTATTAAGCCACACGCAATTGTATTAGGAAAGATACTGGCAATGTATCTGAATGCAATTATGCAGATGGGAATATGGATTATATCAGCTGTGGCAGGATTTATAGTTGGAGACAGAGTTGCTAAGAATATGTTTAATAGCTATGATAATTCAATAATTAAGGTTATTAATCTGATAAGGGCAGATTCATCATCCGCATTCTCGGTAAGTGCAATAATCATAGGAATAGCAGCAATGTTTATCGGCTTCTTACTATATTGTGTATTTGTTGCACTTGTAGCATCTAATATTACGAAAGCAGAAGAACTTGCAAATGGAATGAGTGTATTTCAGATGGTTACGATAGCAGGCTTCTTAGGTGCATATATGCTTCCGCTATTACAGGCAGACAGTCCTATTGTGGATATATTAAGATATGTTCCGGTAACATCACCATTTATGATAACATCAGATGTGATTATCGGTAATATAGGAATTATCGGTGCAATTGTATCTGTATTTATTATGATTGCTATAACAGTAGTTATGATTATAATGACAGGTAAAAATTATAAAAAGAAAGTCTTTTAAATTATTTATAAAAAATGATAAACTATAAAACGAATGGCTATTTATAAAACAATGGCTAATGATTTGAAAATATTTCCTTAATGGATTTTAATGGAAATAAACAGCATTTTGGAGGCTTTGCAGATGCGAATTACTTATCATTTGTTATCGAATAAAGGAAGTAGAAAGATAAACGAAGACAGAGTCGGAAGTTATGTTAAGGATGAAGAATACTGTTTTGCATTGGCTGATGGGCTTGGTGGCCATGATAAAGGCGAGGTTGCATCTAAGATAGCAGTTGAAACATGCATAGATTTGTTTAAAGAAGATGGCTTTAATGAATTCTATATACGTAATGCATTTGAAGAAAGCCAGGAAAATATACTTAACAGACAGATAAGAGATATGAAACCTGATGATTATAAGACTACATTGGTTTTATTATGTATCAAAAATGGATATATCAACTGGGGACATATCGGAGACTCAAGATTATATTTTTTCAAAAAGAATAAATTAATTTTACATACATTAGACCACAGTGTTCCACAGATGTTAGTTAACATCGGAGAGATAGAAGATAAAGATATCAGAAATCATCCGGACAGAAGCAGGCTGTTAAGTGTAATGGGAATCGAATGGGAGAGACCTAAGTATGAGATTGCTGAGCCTGTGGAAGATGAAAAGAGAATGGCATTTTTAATGGCTACTGACGGCTTCTGGGAACTTATTAATGAAGAAGAAATGATAAAATGTCTAAAGAAGGCACATGACGTACATGAGTGGGTTAATTCAATGGAGAGGATAGTTGTCAAAAATGGTAAAAATAAAGATATGGATAACTATTCCGCCATTGGTGTGTGGATTAAATAGATGTTCATGAATAAGTATAGAATAAATGCTTGAAAGATTGTTAATTAAGAAAAATTAAGTTAAAAAAGTTAGAAGTAATATTGCAAGTAATATTAATCAATGATATACTAAATCTAGTCGAATTATATAAATTTCTGCAAGAAATGGGAGGCGTAGTTTTATGAGCAAAATTAATCCAGATTATTTATGCCCTGGTTGTATGGCGGTTTTAGATGAACCGGATTTACCTTGTCCTTTATGTGGATTTGATAAGAATACATATGCAGCATCTCCACGTAGTTTAAAACCATTTACAAAGTTAAATGGTAAATACCTGGTAGGTAAAGTAATAGGTGAAGGTGGATTTGGAATTACATATATTGGCTTTAATATGGAAACAGATTTACCAGTAGCAATTAAAGAATATTTTCCGTCAGAATTAGCAACAAGAGATTCATCACAGGGAAATACAATTAATGTATTCTCTGGTGAAGCTAAGGACTTATACAGAGAAGGATTAGAGAAATATTTAAGAGAAGCAAGAAATCTTTCAATGTTCTCTGATCTTCCGGGTATTGTTACTGTTAAAGATTTCTTCTATGAGAATGAGACAGCATACATAATTATGGAATACATAAATGGTATGACACTTAAGCAGTATCTGACAAAAGTCGGTGGAAGAATGAAGCAGAATGAAGTAATCAAGATGATGAAACCTGTTCTTGAATCTATGAATAAGATACATGAAGTAGGTATTATCCACAGAGATATAAGTCCTGATAATATTATGATTACAAGAAATAAACAGATAAAGCTTACAGACTTTGGCGCGGCAAGAGTGTTCGATACAGAAGATAATAAGAGTATAACAGTTGTACTTAAACGTGGTTATGCTCCGGAAGAACAGTACAGAGCTAAAGGTAATCAGGGACCTTGGACAGATGTATATGCATTATGTGCAACAATGTATAGAATGATTACAGGTGTAACTCCACAGGAAGCACTTGAGAGAATTATAGAAGATAATGTTGAACCTATATCTAAATATGATCCAAACGTATGGCCTGAGACAGAATATGCGATAATGAAAGGTTTGTCATTACGTGCACAGGACAGATTCCAGACAGTCAACGAGTTAATTGATGCATTATATTATAGTGTATTAGAGAAAGATGAAAATGGTAAGCCATATCTTGTGGTTACTAAAGAAAATGTACCGGAACCACAGCCAGTAGCACCTGCACAGAATCCGGCACAGGAAGATGAATTTGATTCTAAGCCAATTGTTGTAAGTATTGGAAGAACGACAGCAGAAGAATTTGCAGCACAGATGCAGGCAGAACAGTCTGTAGAGCCTGAACCTGTAGTAACACCACAACCACAGGTGACATCTTCGCAGTCTGTAGAGTCCGAACCTGTAGTAACACCACAACCACAGGTGACATCTTCACAGTCTGTAGAACCTGAACGACCAGTAGCACCACAACCACAGGTGACAGAGAGACCAGCACCACAAGGACAGGTAGTACGACCACAGGTAACAGAGAGACCAATACCACAAGGACAGATAGCCCAGTCACAGTCTGCTGTATTACAAGGACAGAAGTCACAAACTGAAGAATTACAACTACAAGAGGTATCTGCACCACCTAGGTCACAGGAGAAGAAAGGAGGTTTCTTCAAATCGACATTCAAGAAACTTGTTAAATTACAGTTAGGTAAAGTCAGATTTGAAGATACTGTTACAGAACTTAATGTAGAGCATATGGATGTTGGAAATATTCAAGTGCTTAAGGAATGTTATGGACTTAAGAAACTTGTTTTAAATAATAATATGCTTGATGATTTATCGCCTATTTCTGAATGTAGTAAGTTAGAGTATCTGGCTCTTAGAAATACATTAGTTGGTGATTTATCACCAATATCAAACTGTACAAATCTTAAATATCTGGATTTGTGGGGAACTAGAGTTACAGACTTACATGATTTATATTCGCTTACGAAGTTAACATATCTGTGTGTTAAAAATACAGATATAAGAGAAGCACAGGTAGAAGATTTTAAGAAGCATATTCCAGATTGTGTAGTAGAATTTTAGATGTAATCAATTAGTCCTAGGATATTTATGTGTCTTAGGACTATTGTTTATATAGCATATTAAATGCTGATACATTTTAAAGAGGAAAAGAAAAAGGAGAAAAGAGAGAAATGACAATGTTCAAGGAGATTAAAAAAAGAGCAACAAGAAATGCGATTTTGACACTTATATTTTGTATAGTAGCAGGTGGCTTTTTATTTGTATGCTTTGGTAAAGATGCACTTACATATTTAAAAGGTGCAACTGATATCACAGAGGCTTCGGTCGCAAAGATTAAGGATACAGATTATGCAGAGATTACACTTGACAAATATAATCTATACGGTTGTTACTCTGAACAGTATTCTAAAAGCGGAAGTTCGCAAACAGTATCTGATTACTATTATCTTGTAGTAGTTGGGGATGATAATGATATGAGATTTATGGGCGTAAAAGTCAAAACAAAGAATCGTTCAAAATTAAAGAAAATCGAAGAAGAATATACAGCTATGGATAATGGCGAAGATACAGGTACGACAACTACTTTGAAGATTAAAGGTAAATTAACTAAAATGGAAAGTAAGCCATATGTACATTTTAAGCAGACAATATCACAATCATATGACTTTTCATACAGTGAACTTGACAGTGTTACATTAAACTTAATGGTCGTAGATGGAACTGTTAATGTTGGAGAATTGGTATTCTGTCTGGCTGGTGTTGTTATTATCTTAGTTGGTATAATAACAATGATTATTGCTGCATCAGGAGTTACAGTTAACAAGTTTAAGAATGAATTAGAATCAAGGGGTCCTGGATATATTGATTATGTTGAACAGGATTTCATTAACGCAGTTAAGTTTACTAAGACAGTAAGAATTGGTAGAGAATTCACATTCTTAATTAAAGGTACCAAATGTGTAATGATTCCTAATAATGAAATAGTATGGGCATATCCTGTTAAGACAACACATAGAACAAATGGTATCAAAACAGGTTCTACACATTCAGTTAAATTATTAAATAATCGTAAGAAAGCATTTATATTACCTGCTGATAATGCAGACCAGGCAAATGATATTATTGATTTATATGCAAATATGACAGATACAATTGTTTTAGGATATGATGATGGATTAAACGGATTGTTTGCAAGAAACTTTGATGAATTCCTTAATATAGCATATAAGAACCATATATATGGTGACAAGAATAATCAATATGCAAATGATAATTACAATAATTATGATAATGGTAATTATGACAATGTAAATAATGGCAATAATAATTATGATAATGTAAATAATTATAATAATAATTATGACAATGCAAATAATGGCAATAATAATTATGATAATACAAATAATACTACTATTTAAAGAAAAGAGGATATATGGTTAATAATCAGATTAACGACATAAAAAAGAAATCAGTAAAGCTATAGTAGGTAAAGAGAATATTATTGACAAAGTTCTTGCAGCGATTTTTGCAGGAGGACATGTATTACTAGAAGATGTGCCGGGAGTGGGTAAAACCACTCTCGCTCTTGCATTTGCCAAGACACTTTCATTAGAATATAAGAGGATACAGTTTACACCTGATGTATTACCATCAGATGTGGTTGGTTTCTCAATGTTTAATAAGAAGATAAATGACTTCGAATTCAGAGAGGGTGCGGCAATGTGTAATATTCTGTTGGCAGATGAGATTAACAGAACATCACCTAAGACACAGGCAGCTCTCTTAGAGGTTATGGAGGAGGGGAAGGTGACAGTTGACGGTACAACACATTATCTTCCTGATCCGTTCTTTGTAATAGCTACACAGAATCCTATGGGATATGTCGGAACACAGAAGCTTCCTGAATCCCAGCTTGACAGATTTATGATTAAAATGTCTATGGGATATCCTGATGAGAAAAGCGAAATAGATATCTATAACGGCAGAAGTTATTCGGCATTAGATGAGGTCAGGAAAGTTATTTCTTCAGAGGATATAGTTAATATCAGAAAGACAGTAGAAAATGTTCATATCGATGAGAAATTAATGGAGTATCTTGTTAGGATAGTGAGATTATCAAGAGAGAATCAATATGTTTCATTAGGCATAAGCCCAAGAGGTGGTATTGCATTAGTTAAAATGTCTAAGAGTACAGCATATATGAATGGAAGAGATTATGTTATACCGGAAGATATTCTAGAATGTATAGATTCTGTTGCAGAGCATCGTCTTGTTCTTAATTCCAAGGCGAAAGCAAATGGTTATACTGAGCAGGATATTATTAACGATTTAAAAGATTAGAATAGACAGTACCATAGATTAAAAGGAGAATATTAA
>OKWC01000020.1_pt1 | contig 26594 bp, 33 predicted proteins | sample 1606971 | NCBI WGS metagenome assembly OKWC01 (sample SAMN04414076, study PRJEB24778) | human gut metagenome | material: faecal | host: Homo sapiens
AACAGCAGCAGCTCAAAATCGGCAAAAGTTTGATTTAAAATGCTGGCGACGGTTTCCGCGAGCGTGTCGGCGCCGTTGTGTACGGGAATCAGAACGGAAATTTTGGGTTTTTTGACGGACATTGGCTGCCTTTCCGGATAAGTTGGGATTAATTATAAAACGGCGGAAATGTTTGGCTAAGAAAAAGTGACGGTTATCAACAGTTGACAAATTTTGCAGCACGGTTAAGCTTAGAAAAAATTAAACCGGAAAGTCAAACAGATGCTTTATGTCCGCAAAATTGATCTGAAAAACAGAAACGACAGCAATGTCCTGCTTTATGAAATGACCGAGGCCGGGAGCCGGGTGCTTGACGTCGGCTGTGCATGCGGCGATTTGTCCGCGCTGCTGGCTGAACGAAAGAACTGCCGCTGTGTCGGACTTGAAGCCGACCGGGAAGGTGTTGAAGCCTGTCGGAAACGCCGGGTTTTGACGAAGTGCTGCAAATTGACCTGAATAATTTCGCCGCGGCTGACTATCCGCGGTTTCGGCAGTCTTTTGACGTTTGTTGTCTGCGGCGCGTGCTGGAACATCTGCGGCAGCCTGCCGCCGTTCTGTCCGAGTTGAAGCTTCTGTTGAAGCCGGGCGGATATTTTCTGGTTTCACTGCCGAATGCGGCGCATGCCAGCATTAAAGCCGGGCTTTTGCTTAATGACTGGAGCTATACCGAGCTGGGGATTCTGGACAAGACGCATTTGCGCTTTTTTACCGCGGCATCGATTGCCGGAATGTTTGCCGATGCCAAATTGAAAATTACGGCCTCCGGGCGGACGTTTCTGCCGCCTGACGGTTTTCAGAAGCATAAGGTCGGCGAGCTTCCGCCCGAAACGGCCGCCTTTATTCTCAATGATCCGCAGTCGCACGTCTTTCAGTATGTTTTCAAAGCGGCGCCGGCGGCCGGCCGTTTGCGGCAGGAAAACCTGAACGTGTTGCTTCCCTGCGAATGCGGAAGGATATCCGGCGGGTTTATGTTCAAAATTAAAAGATTTTTACTGCTTAAAATTCCGGGAATGATAAGATATATTCAAAAGATACGTTCGCGTTAACCACAAAGGAGCCGGCGATGTCCGATGATTTGAAAAAACTGCTGATTGTCATGCCCTGTTACAACGAAGAGGCGGTGCTGCCGCAGACGGTAAAGGTCATCGGCGCGTTGCTGAAAAAGCTGATAAAAGGCAAAAAGTGCATGCGGACAGCAAAGTCTGTTTTGTAAATGACGGAAGCAGCGACAAAACCTGGGCGCTGATAAAAAAGCCGCCGCCGGGGAGCGGATTTTTTCGGGCATCAGCCTGTCGCGCAACTTTGGTCATCAGAAAGCGATTATTGCCGGCATGTATGATACCGACGCCGACCTGTATGTGACGATTGACGCCGATTTGCAGGACGACTGCGGCGTCATTGAAACCATGCTCGACAAGATAAATGACGGCTGCGAAATCGTTTACGGCGTGCGGGACAGCCGCGATACGGATACCCGGTTCAAAAAATATTCGGCGCTGGCCTTTTATAAACTGATGAAACTTCTCGGCGTGAACATCGTCTATAACCATGCCGATTTTCGTATGATGACACGCGCGCCGTAAATACGCTGAAGCAGTTTCCCGAACGAAACCTGTTTTTGTCGCGCAATGATGCCGCTGGTCGGGTTTAAGTCGGACAAGGTTTATTATGACCGCAAGGCTCGTCCGGCCGGCGAAACGAAGTATCCGCTGATGAAAATGATGGGTTTTGCCTGGAGCGGCATTTCAAGTTTTTCGATTGTGCCGCTCAGACTGGTAACGTTTATGGGTTTTTTCATCTGCTTCCTGAGCCTTTGTTTTCTCTGTTTCGTCATTTACCGCTGGTCGGTGCGGGGCACAATTGTCGGCTGGGCTTCGCTGGTAACGATCATTACGATTTTTTCCGGCGTGCAGCTGGTGTCTCTGGGGATTATAGGGGAATATCTGGCCAAGATTTTCGTAGAAGTCAAGCAGCGGCCGCTGTATATGTCGACGAAAAGACCGGTTTTGACGATTAAGGGCGCTGTTATTAACATTTTGTTGAATATATTGGTATAGAGTGCTATAAAAAGTTAATCTGCCAATGATAAGGAAAACAAAATGGTTGCAAGAAGTTCTATTGAGATATTTGACAATACGCTGGTGCCGATGGTCATTGAACAGACGTCCAAGGGCGAGCGCTCGTTCGACATCTTTTCGCGCCTGCTGAAAGAAAGGATTATTTTTCTGACCGGAGAGGTTAACGACGAAGTTTCGTCACTGGTTTGCGCTCAGCTTCTGTTTTTGGAATCCGAGAATCCCAAAAAGGACATTTTTCTGTACATTAACTCGCCCGGCGGCGTCATTACGTCCGGCATGGCAATGTACGATACCATGCAGTACATCAGCTGCGATGTAGCGACCATGTGCATCGGACAGGCCTGCTCGATGGGGTCTTTCCTGTTGGCCGGCGGCGCAAAGGCAAAAGATTTTCGCTGCCGAATTCGCAGATTATGATTCATCAGCCTTCCGGCGGTGCCAAGGGACAGGCGGCAGACATTGAAATTCAGGCCAGGCTGATTTTGGACATGCGCAAGCGCCTGAACGCGATTTATGCCAAAAATACCGGACAGAAGCTTTCGGTTATCGAGAAGGCGATGGATCGCGATAATTTCATGACGCCGGAGGAGGCCAAGAAATTCGGCCTGATTGACCATATTGTTACCAACCGCGACGAGATTGTAAAATAGGTGAAAAAATGAGTGATAAAGACGATAAGAACGGTGAGGTTTTGTGCTGTTCCTTCTGCGGAAAGAGCCAGAACGAAGTAAAGAAGCTGGTGGCCGGCCGCGGCGTGTACATCTGTGACGAATGCATAGAAGTCTGCATTAACATTGTTGCCGACGAGATGAACGAAATTGCCAAGGCCGAAGGCGGCAATACGGCCGAGAAGCTGCCGACGCCGTCAAAGATAAAGGAATTTCTGGATCAGTACGTTATCGGCCAGGATCAGGCCAAAAAGGTGTTGTCGGTGGCGGTGTATAACCATTACAAGCGGCTGAACTGTCAGAAAACTTCCAAGGATATCGAAGTTTCGAAGTCAAAACGTGATTCTTATCGGTTCGACAGGTTCCGGCAAAACGCTGCTGGCGCAGACGCTGGCCAAGATTTTGGACGTGCCGTTTGCGATTGCGGACGCGACGACTTTGACCGAGGCCGGTTATGTCGGCGAAGACGTTGAAAACATTATTCTGAAACTGGTGCAGGCGGCGAATTATGATATTGAAAAGGCGCAGCGCGGCATCGTTTATATTGATGAAATAGACAAGATTACCCGCAAGACCGACGGTCCGTCGATTACGCGCGACGTTTCGGGCGAGGGTGTGCAGCAGGCGCTGCTGAAAATTCTGGAGGGCACCGTCAGCAATGTGCCGCCGCAGGGCGGCCGCAAGCACCCGCAGCAGGAGTTCCATTCAGATCGACACCACCAACATCCTGTTCATCTGCGGCGGTGCCTTCGAGGGAATCGAGCGTCGTATCGCACAGCGTCTCAATACCCAGGTAATCGGTTTTACGGCATCGGAAAAGCAGAAAGTGGACAAGAACAATCTCCTTCGCTACGTAGCTGCCGAGGACCTGAAAGCCTATGGCCTTATCCCGGAAATCATCGGACGTCTGCCTGTCGTGACATATCTTGACAGCCTGGACAAGGATTCGCTTCTCCGTATTCTTACCGAGCCTAAGAATGCCATTCTGAAGCAATACGAGAAGATGTTCGAGATGGACGGCATCAAGCTGATAATCGATGATGGTGTAAAGGAACTCATCGTGGACACTGCCATCAAGAACAAGCTTGGCGCCCGCGGACTCCGTTCCATCTGTGAAAAGATTTTCGACGATGCCATGTTCGATGCTCCGTCATCACGCCGGAAGACCTTCACCGTTACCCTGGCCTACGCTCAGGAACATTTGAAAGATGAGGCTGTGGAGCGTAAGTCCTTGTAAATTACTATATTAAGCAAAATCAGAGTTGGCGTTTCGCTAACTCTGATTTTGCTTATATTGCTGATAACCAGCATTTTATGCGCCACGCCAAAAAAACTACGCTCCACTCCATATGTATCGTCCTGAAAAAAAGTTTACTAAAAAAGTAAATTCTTTTACTGGGACCGGGCGTAACAGTGATTCGGCGGTCCGCGCTGCTGCCAGGCCGGCAGCCTCGGCGAAATCCTCTCCGTTGGAAGCGTAGATGATTCCACGTGAAGAATTTATCAGGAGGCCTCCAAGGGCATTGGCACCATGGGCAATGACCTCTTCGGCTGAACCGCCCTGTGCGCCTACTCCAGGGACAAGGAAGAAATTGTCCGGGCAGAACTTGCGGATTTCGGCCAGTTTGTCAGCCTTGGTCGCACCTACCACGAACATCATGTTGTCAGGTGTGGAAATGGACATCATCTTCTCCATAACTACCTGGTAGAGAGGCTTTCCGTCCTGCTCCGCCATCTGGAAATCGGCAGAAGACTTGTTGGAGGACAGGGCCACCACTATGGCGAACTTGCAGGATATTCGAGGAACGGGGTGACGGTCTCGCTTCCCATGTAAGGAGATATGGTCACCGCATCGAAATCCATTGTCTCGAAAAACGTCTTTGCATACATCTTGGCGGTGTTTCCGATATCGCCGCGCTTGGCATCGGCGATAAGGAACTGCTCAGGGTAGTTCGCGCGGATATAATCCACGGTCTTCTCCAGCGCCAGCATGCCGTCCCTGCCGTAGCACTCGTAGAACGCGAGGTTCGGTTTATATGCGATGCGAATGCGGGGCAGTCGTCACTCCACTATGGCCTTGTTGAACTCATAAAGGGAACGGGCAGTTCCGCCGAGCTTCTGGATATGTGCCGGCATCTTGCTGAAATCAGTGTCCAGACCGACGCAAAGCATTGATTTCTTGGCCTGTATCTGACTGTATAAATCTTTTGTATTCATATTAGAGATAATCTTCGAAATACATTGTTACCTTGTCCATGAGGTGGATGCGGTCCTTGCCCAGTACATTGTGCTCTGCACAAGGGTAAGGAAAGTAATCTACCTGGACATTGTTCTTTATACACTCGCGGATGAAGCTGAGGCTGTGCTCCCAAACGACGGTATTGTCGATGGCGCCCTGGCAGATCAACAGCTTGCCTTTCAGGTCTTTGGCCTTGTTGATCAGGCTTGTCTGCGCGAATCCTTCAGGGTTGGAGTCCATGGTGCTCATATAGCGCTCGCCATACATTACCTCGTACCATTTCCAGTCGATGACAGGACCGCCGGCTACTCCTACTTTGAATAGTTCGGGGTAAGTCAGCATCAAGTTGGTGGTCATGAAACCACCGAAGCTCCAACCATGTACGCCAATGCGGTTATTGTCCACATAACCCAATGATTTTAAGAAATCCACTCCTTTTACCTGGTCTTTCATCTCTTCGGTTCCCAATTGGCGGAACGTACAGTTCTCAAATTCCAGTCCCCGGTTGTCACTGCCCCGGTTGTCAACGGTCAGCATGACGTAACCCAGTTGTGCCATGTAAATATCCCATCCGCGGGCGTCATAGTTGCGGTTGTTGTGGATTAGTTGGGCATGTGGTCCGCCATACACGTAGACTACGGCCGGGTATTTTTTGTTGGGGTCAAAATTCACCGGCTTTATCAGGCGGTAGTATAAGTCGGTCTTGCCGTCGGCTGCCTTGAGGGTACCGACAGTGATTTCGGGCATATTGTATGCTTCCAACGGATTGGTGGCGGTCAACAGGCTGATAGTCTTTCCCTTTCCGGAAGTGGGAACGATCTCGATATTCCGGGGAATGGTGAAAGAAGTATAATTGTCTATCACATAGTTGCCGCTACCGGACAGTTGTACATGATGCATACCGTCTTTATTGCCGATGAGGCGGCGTTTGCCTGTCTTTACATTCACAGCGTATGCGTTGCTCTGCAAAGGGGAAACCTCTGTGCTCATGATGATGACTTCCTTGGTCTTTTCATTGAATCCGAGGATGTTTTGTACTACCCAGTTGCCTTGGGTAAGCTGTCTGGTCTTGTAGCTTTCCCGGTAAGAACCTCCGGCCGCGGCTCCATGTGATTCCGGATATATGGAAGTCTTGGTGTCCATCAGGTAAAGATGGTTGTAGCCGTCGCGCTGGCTCTGATAGATGAACTTCGTGTGGTCCCACGGCAGAAAGACGATGGGATGTTGAGGCTCTACATATTTAGTATGCTTCTCTTCGTAAAGGGGATTGCTTTTCAGTGGCTCTCCTGTTTCCGCGTCATAGCAGCATAGCAGGGCATGGTTCTGGTCACGGTTCAGTTCAATGACATAAACGCTTTTCTCGTCAGGACTCCAGCTGATATTGGTAAAATAACGGTCGGTAGGGTCGCCGGCTTTCAGATAAACTGTTTTTTGGGTCGCCGGATTGTAGATGCCGACAGTCACTTTGTGGCTGGTCATTCCTGCCATCGGATACTTGTCCGGCTCCAGTGTCGCTATGCGGGTGGAGGTATTTACTTGTGGATAATCGGTTACCATGCTTTCGTCCATGCGGTAGAAAGCAAGCAGATTTCCTTTCGGACTCCAGAAAGTACCTTTCGAGATACCAAATTCCTGACGGTGTACACTTTGTCCGCATACGATGCCTTTCGGTTCGTCGGTGACTTGTTGCGTTTTCCCGTCGCAGTCGTTACAAACAGATTGTTGTCAAGGGTATAAGCCAATGAACGGCTTTCCTTGTTCCAGTCCTGGTTGGCGGCTTTAGGAGAGAGAGGCTGACTCCATATTATTTCCTTTTTAGTTAAATCGATCAGCACTTTATTGGATGTGGTATTTACCAGCATCATCTTTTCAGCGTATGGGAAAGATGCATTCCTGAAGTGGTTGATTTTCCCTAATTCCTTGTTTGCCAACAGTTCATTCACTTCCTGCAAAGTGATAAGTACGTTTTCCTTCCCATTTGCCGGCTGGATGGTTTTTACCTCTTCTATGTCGGCGTTGATGCATACATCTCCCCACCATTGCAAACCATACAGGTTTTGTGGAAGCAGGTTATAATAATTGTTTCCTCCCGGCATCAAGTCTTCCAGTGTGAAACTTTTCTTGTCTTGTGCCCATGTTACAGATGAAGCCATGATTAATAAGGCAATCAGATTGATTAATTTTCTCATAACTGTTTATTCTTCTGTCTTTTCCTTATTGTCGTCAAATTTACGGGGACTGCTTTTGAAATTGTCGCGGCCTTCACGTCTGTCACCAAAGTTGCGGTGTTCTCCTCTTTTGAAATCGCCACGTCCCTCACGTTTGTCATCAAAAGAGCGTCTTTCTCTGCGCTCTCCTCCTTTGTACTCTCCGTGTTCTTCACTCTGTTGTCAAACATACGACGTTCTCTGCGTTCTCCATATTCTACCTTTTCCGTGTTACGGCGCGGGCGGATTTCTTCCCGGCGGGGCTTGAATTCCCGATCGGCGTTCTCACTACGGAATTCTTTGAATTTGCCGTTGAATAATTGGTATTTGCGGAATTCACATTCCAACGAACCGTTGAACAGGGGGATTTTTATAGAAGGCTTTAAACCAATCTGGTCGAAACATTCTTCACGGTAACTTAGTACCCATGCATCATTGCCGGTGAAAGAGTGTTTCAGACGTTCGCCTATCATTTGATACAGGCCCAGCAAATCATTGGTTGAGATACGTTCTCCATAAGGAGGGTTGGTGATGATGATGCTTTTTTCTTTGGGTTGCTCAAATTGCTGGAACGGTTGGATTTTTAAGATAATCTCCTTGCTCAGTCCGGCTGCTTTCACATTGTGAGTGGCAATTTCATTTGCTTTCGGATTATTGTCATATCCAAAAATCTTATGTGTGAACTCACGTTCCTGTGAGTCGTCATTGTAGATGCGGTCAAATAGTTCCTGATCAAAATCGTTCCACTTTTCAAAAGCGAACTCCTTGCGGAATACGCCGGGAGCGATGTTACGTGCTATCAGGGCGGCTTCGATAGGTATTGTTCCTGAACCGCACATCGGGTCTATCAAATCACATTCGCCTTTCCATCCGGTCATCAGGATCATACCGGCTGCCAGTACCTCATTCAAAGGAGCTTCTACAGCTTCCTGGCGATAACCCCGGCGGTGGAGTGACTCGCCCGAACTATCCAGTGACAGAGTGCATTTATTTTCGGCTATATGGATGTTCAGTGCCACATCGGGATGGTTGATGCGTACCGAGGGGCGCTCTCCTGTCTTTTCACGGAAATAGTCCACAATGGCGTCTTTTACTTTGTAGGCTACGAACTTGGAGTGACGGAACTCGTTCGAGAAAACCACAGCGTCTACGGCAAAACTTTTATCTTTATCCAAGAAGTCTTCCCACGCAATGGCCTTGATAGCTTCGTAAACTTCATCGGCATTCTTCGCCTCAAAATGTTTGATGGGTTTCAGGATGCGGATGGCAGTACGCAGGCAGAAGTTTGCCCTATACATCATTTCTTTATCGCCCGTAAAGGCTACCATGCGTCTTCCTACTTCTATATTGCTGGCTCCCAGCTCGGTGAGTTCTTTTGCCAGTACTTCTTCCAGTCCCTGGAAAGTCTTGGCGATTAGCTCGAATTCTTCCTTCATCTTAAATGATAATTACGTAATTTCAATTGATGGGACAAATTTAATGATTTTCTGTTTGCTAATCAATTATTTAGAGAATTAATCTGTTTGATGAAGCAAAAAGAGGATGAAATCGGGGCGTCCACGCTCCTTGCCGGGGTCTTTATTTACCTTTGATTATAAAAATTCTTTGAAAACGGAATTGGGTATATCTGTGGAATAAATTGACAAAATATGTATCCGGCAATGTAATTGTTATCCTATAGAAATAAATTCTACACAGGAATTTGCCATTTTTGCTGAATCAAGAAACTTAAATAGAAATCAGAATGAAAATGGAATTGACGGATGAGAAACGTAAGGGATATGTGGTTTGTGCTTTAATGATACTGGTCTCTTGTTTGTATTTGGTTTATTTGGGGTACAGTCTCTACCGTATGGGGCATGCTTAGGACAAAATGAAACCATATCTGTATCACACAGGTATGGTTTCTGTAAGAGAAATTCTATGATTAATAGGTTGAGTGACTTTTATGCGAATTCTTCTGCCAGATAGACTTCGTTTATTTCGCAGAAAAACTCATCGGCGATATCTGACAGGGTTTCCAATGCTTCTTCGGCAGTTTCGCCGTAAGTGCAGCATTGGTGGTAGTCTGTTAAAAAGGCGTAATATTCCCCGTAGGGTGTACATTCTATCTGATATTCATTGCTTTTAAGTTCCATATATACCTCCTTTTTTATCGTACTGCAAATATCTTGTTTATCTGTTACAAGAAGGTGTACAGGAAGTTACTGTTTTATTAAAAAGTTTGCTGCCATACTACTTTTTAGACCATTTTGTGATGTCAGCATTTCTATGATGGCAAAGGGGTTTTATTCGTCTTTGTTTTTCGCTGTACGATACGTGATCCGGCAGGTACATTTTCTGTTACCCAAATATTACCTCCTACGGTAGCACCCTTGCCAATAGTAACACGCCCTAAAATGGTTGCATTGGAATATACAATGACATCGTCTTCTAAAATAGGATGGCGTGGAATGCCTTTAATGGGATTTCCATTATTGTCTAGCGGAAAGCTTTTAGCTCCTAATGTTACCCCTTGATAGAGTTTCACATTATTTCCGATGATGCTGGTCGCTCCGATTACTACACCTGTACCGTGGTCGATAGTGAAATGGTGTCCTATTTGTGCCCCCGGATGAATATCGATACCGGTTTCCGAATGTGCCATTTCTGTAATGAAGCGGGGGATTAAAGGTACACCCAGTATTAACAGCTCATGTGCGATGCGGTAATTGCTGATAGCGCGGATAGCCGGATAGCAACTGATGATTTCACCAAAGCATGTGGCGGCGGGATCACCATAATATGCGGCTTCTACATCGGTAGCCAGAATGCGGCGGAGTTCGGGCAGTTTACTGATGAAACGAGCTGCCAGCAAAGAGGCTGTTTCTCTGCACGGTTCATTGTCATCGGTTGCATTTTTACTGTTTTCCTGTCCGAAGCAAAGTCCTGCCAGAATTTGTTCGGTCAGCAGACCGAACAGGGTTTCTACATTTACACCGATATGGTAGTTGATGGTATGGCTGTTAACGGTGGAATTACCAAAGTAGCCGGGGAAGATAATGGCGCGTGCCAATTCTACTATCTTGTATAGGGATTTGGCAGATGGTAAAGGATCTCCATCTTTGTGTTGGTGGAATAATCCTTTATAGGACTGGCTTTCAGATAATTCATCTACTGCCTGCGTTAATATGTTCGTGTAATTGAATGTAGTCATGAACTGAATGCTTTAGAAGGACAAAAGTAAGTAAATTCTATATTATTGCCAATAAATAGAATGAATATTGATGTTAATCCTTTATTTTTGCAGAAAAAAGGGAATATTTATGGTAAATAAGAAAAATCCATTTGCTTTTAAGGCAAAACAGGAAACTAAAAAGAAGTCCGGTGGTAAACGGATCGGCAAATCGAAGCCGGATAAAGCGAATAATCAGTTGAATAGAAGAGTGAAGTAAATGAAATTATTGTCTTGTTGTAGGGGAAGAACCAGTCTGCCCCTACAACAGGATGCTAATCTTTATTTCTCGACCAAAGCGAAATCAAGTTGTTTTTTCTCCAGATTGGCGCGGGCCACTTTAATGGTAACCGGATCTCCCAAACTGAATTTTTTGTGATGCCGGCGTCCCGTCAGACAATAGTTCTTTTCATCGAAATCATAATAGTCATCACCAAGGTCACGCATGGGAATCATACCTTCGCACTTGTTTTCGTTCAGTTCCACATAAAGTCCCCATTCGGTAACTCCGGAAATGACTCCGTCGAACTCCATGCCTAGGCGTTCACCCATAAACTCTACTTGTTTGTATTTTACAGAGGCACGTTCCGCATTGGCGGCGATTTGTTCCATTTCAGAACTATGGTCACACAATTCTTCGTATTTCGCTTCCTGTACCGTACGTCCTCCTGCCAGATAGCGGGTGAGCAGACGATGAACCATCATATCCGGAAAACGGCGGATAGGTGAGGTAAAGTGAGTATAATAGTCAAATGCCAGACCATAGTGGCCAATATTATGTGTGGAATAACGAGCCTTTTGCATGGCACGCAAGGATACGGTTTCCACCAGATTTTGTTCTTTCTTGTTCTTTATGTCGTCCAGTAAACGATTGATGGATTTGGATATCTCAGTTTTGCTACCCGATGTACGTATCTTATATCCGAAGCGATTGATAAACCAATTCAAGTTCTCCAGTTTATCGGGGTCCGGAAGGTCGTGGATACGATAAGGGAATACTTTGGCTTTCTTGTTTTTAGGTACTTTACCGATTTTTTCGGCAACCGTGCGGTTGGCCAACAACATAAATTCCTCTATCAACTTATTGGCCTCTTTGGATTCTTTGAAGTAGACACTGAGCGGTTTGCCAGTTTCGTCTATCTCAAATTTCACTTCTACGCGGTCAAAGTCAATAGCACCGGCAGCCAATCTTTGTTTACGCAGGATTTGTGCCAGTTTGTTCAGTTCCAGAATTTCTTCTTTGTAGTCGCCTTCACCCGTTTCAATCACTTTTTGCGCCTCCTCATAGGTGAAACGGCGGTCGCTCTTTATAATGGTGTGCACGATGCGCGAGTCTTTCACCTCTCCCTTTTCATTCATATTGAAAATGACGGAGAATGCCAGTTTCTCTTCGTCGGGGCGGAGGGAACAGATGAAGTTACACAGCCGTTCGGGCAACATGGGGATGGTACGGTCTACCAGATAAACGGAAGTAGCGCGTTTTTCAGCTTCTTTGTCGATAACGCCTCCTTCTTTTACATAATGAGTAACATCGGCAATGTGTACGCCTACTTCCCATAGTCCCGGTTTGATGAGACGGATGGAGAGCGCGTCATCAAAGTCCTTTGCATCTTTAGGGTCAATGGTGAAAGTTGTTACATTGCGGAAATCTTCACGTTCTGCATAGTCCGCCTCGGAAATCTCTGCCGGAATCTTTTCGGCAGCGGTTTCTACATTCTTGGGATATACGTAAGGTAAGCCGAATTCGGCCAGAATGGCATGCATTTCAGTTGTGTTTTCTCCTGCTTTTCCCAAAATATCAATGACTTGTCCTATCGGGTTTTTGCCTCTTCGGGCCATTCTACAATTTTCACGACTGCTTTGTCCCCATTCTTTCCACCTTTCAGCTTATCTTTCGGGATAAAAATATCATTTGCCAGAGTGCGGTTCTCGGTCAGCAGAAAGGCGTAGAATTTCTCTACTTTCAGTGTGCCGACAAAAGTATCGTTGGCACGTTCCAGAATCTCTATCACTTCACCTTCCGGGTTCCGGTTCTTACGTTTGGCAAAGAGGGCTATTTTTACTTTGTCATTATTCATGGCATGTGCCGAATTACGTTCGGCTATGAAAATGGTTTCTCCACCATCATCGGGGATGAAGGAGTTCTTGCCGTTGCTTTTACGCTGAAAGACACCAGTCATAATCAGGCCGTGGTCGTTCAGTTTGTAGTGTCCTTTTTCTACTTCTTGCAGAAAATCATCCTCAATCATTTCAGTAATGATGTCGGCACAAAGCATTTTAAGAGGATGTGTAGTAAGGTTCAGACTGCTTGATAATTGTTTCAGACTGAATGTTTCGTTCGGTTTTGTGTGGAATAAGCTTATCAGTCGTTCAGACATTTCGCTTTTTTTCATGCGTTTCCCTGCTTTTTTTTCTTTCTTTTTAGCCATAAGGGGATATATTTATGTATTATGTGCTACAAAGTAAACAAAATAATTGGAATAGCGGTTCAATAGATACATTAAATTTGGTTGAATCTAAATGAAACGTGCTATCTTTGTCCGTTCTAAAACAATTGTTATGACTGAACTTGATAAGAAAATCAGGGAAAAAGAAATTTATAGAGTTACATTAGTGGGGAGTTTCGTTAATTTCTTGCTGGTTATTTTTAAATTCCTTGCCGGAATTGCAGGGCATAGTGCTGCTATGTTGGCAGATGCAGTTCATTCTCTATCTGACTTCATTACGGACGTAGTAGTGATTCTTTTTGTACGTATATCCAATAAACCAGTGGACAAGAGCCATGATTATGGCCATGGGAAATATGAAACATTGGCTACTGCTTTCATTGGTATGGCATTATTGGGGGTAGGATTTGGAATATTGTGGAATGGAGCAACAGATATATTGGTTTTCCTACGAGGTGGGGAACTTCGTCAACCGGGAATGTTGGCATTGGTTGCTGCCATTATTTCTATTCTGTTGAAGGAAATACTTTATCAATATACAGTCAGAGTGGGGAAAAGATGCCACTCACAGGCTGTTGTGGCGAATGCGTGGCATCATAGGAGTGATGCATTATCATCCATTGGTACGGCTGCCGGTATTGGCGGAGCGATTTTACTTGGTCCTCATTGGGCGGTACTTGATCCTATTGCCGCTGTGACAGTCAGTTTCTTTATTATGCGGGTTTCCATCAGGCTGCTGGTTCCTTGCCTGGATGAATTGCTGGAAAAGTCTTTGCCGGATAGTGTGGAACGTGAGATAGAGGGGATTGTGTTATCTTTTGATGGAGTCAGCGAACCGCATCATTTACGCACGCGGCGCATCGGAAACAATTATGCTATAGAGATTCATATACGCATGGATGGGAACATTTCTCTGCATAAAGCGCACGAGACGGCAACTGGTATTGAACATAGATTGAAAGAAAAGTTTGGAGAGGATACTCATGTGGGTATTCATGTGGAACCGGTGAAATAACATACGAAGAATGAATAACGAAGAATTTGCACAAAAGAACACTTGCTGCTTAAAGAAAGTATTGGTAACCGGAGCAAGCGGATTATTGGCAGTTTCCTGGTGGAAGGAGGATTGGAGAGAGAGATGCAGGTATGGGCTGGTGTACAGTAAAGCAGTAGTCGTACCTATTTGAAAGATCCTCGCATTCAATTTGCCGAATTGGATTTGCTCATCCCGGAAGATTGACGGAGCAATTGGCTGTTCATAAACAATTGCATGGGGGATGGGATTATATCATTCATTGTGCCGGTGTAACTAAATGCCGCCATAAGGACGAATTTGACAAAGGCAATTATGTCTATACCCGTAATTTTGTAGAAGCTTTGAGAACCTTGGACATGGTTCCCCGGCAATTTGTCTATATCAGTTCACTTAGTATTTTCGGTCCTATTCATGAAGATAATTATGCACCCATCAGTGAGCGTGATACGGCAATGCCCAATACTGCATATGGGGTCAGTAAGCTAAAGTCGGAACATTACCTGCAATCATTGAATGATTTTCCGACAGTGATTTTCCGTCCTACTGGAGTTTATGGTCCTCGTGAACGCGATTATTTTCTGATGGCGAAGTCTATCAAGCAGCATATAGACTTTGCTCCTGGTTTTAAAAGACAGGATCTTACTTTTATTTATGTGAGGGATTTGGTACAAGCTGTTTATTTGGCAATAGAACATGGAGTGCGGCAGCGCGCCTATTTTGTTAGTGATGGAAATGTCTATTCCAGCCGTACTTTTTCTGATTTGATACAAAAAGAACTTGGTAATCCGTGGGTTATACACATTAAATGCCCATTATTTATTTTAAAAGTTGTATCTTTGCTCGCTGAATTTTCAGCGCGTTGCCTGGGAAAGGTAAGTACGCTGAATGCTGACAAATATAAAATAATGAAACAACGTAATTGGCAATGCGATATTTCACCCTTGGTGGAAGAACTGGGATATCGTCCTGAGTACCCTTTAGACAAGGGAGTAAAGGAAATCATTGCATGGTATAAGAAAGAAGGATGGCTTTAAATTTATTCAAACGGGTAGACAGTGTGAAAGGATTGTTTGCCGTTGAGAGCATTAGTCTGATATATAATGCCCTCACGACCATAATGGTTTTAATATTATTTCCTCGTATGGACCACCCTGTAATTATGCTTTTGGAGCGTGCAGGCATTGTGGCCATTACGTTTGCATTAATATATTTGTATCGCAAGTATCCGTGTAAACTTACGGCATTTATACGAATGGCTGTGCAGATGGCATTTTTAGCGTATTGGTATCCCGATACCTTTGAATTTAATCGTCTTTTTCCCAATCTGGATAACTTCTTCGCTTCGGCGGAGCAGTTTTTGTTCCGTTGCCAGCCTTCGGTAGAATTTAGTGAACATTTTCCTTCCATGTGGTTCAGTGAACCATTTAATATGGGGTATTTCGCTTATTATCCAATGATTGGGATTGTGACTATTTATTATTTCTTGTTTCGTTTTGAGTGGTTTGAAAAGGTTTCTTTTGTGCTGGTCACTTCGTTTTTTATCTATTATCTTATTTATATATTGGTTCCGGTTGCCGGTCCGCAATTCTATTTCCCTGCTATCGGAATGGACAATGTGATGGCGCAGCATTTCCCTGCTATCGGTGATTATTTCAATAATAATGATATTCTGCTGCCCGGTCCCGGTTTTGATCATGGTTTCTTCTTTAATTTGGTAGAGGCCTCACAGGAAGTGGGGGAACGCCCTACTGCTGCTTTTCCTAGTTCGCATGTCGGTATATCTACCATTGTGATGATTATGGCCTATCGCGTTAATAAGAAACTATGTTATTTCTTGGCACCGTTCTACGTACTTCTATGCTGTGCTACGGTCTATATTCAGGCGCATTATTTGGTGGATGTTATTGCCGGCTGGATTTCGGCGGTATGTATTTATATTGTGGCTACTTATATGTATAAGCGTTGGTTTGCTTCTGTAGTCTTCCAACTTGTGCTGAAATAGTTTTAAAAAGTATATAAAAGCGTACAGGGTGTCCATTTTCGGACACCCTGTTTTGTTTATACGTTGTTGATTTTCAGTGATAAATGTTGCTGGCATGAATATTGCTTTAAAAATAATGGCTAAACGTTGCAACGTTTGGCATAGAAATAACGTCTAATGAATAAAACAAAAATAGTATGAGAAAATTAGTATCAACTTTAATGGCGGTGACTCTTATGTTAGTGTCTGCCACAGCATGTGCAGAGAGAATAACTCCTAGTAAGAACTATGTTACCAAAAAAAGTGAATGTGGGTAGTTTTAATGCTATCTCTACCAGTTCTTCGGTGGATGTAATCTATACTCAAAGTTCCGGTGGACAGGATGTGGAAATATATGCTCCGGACAATTTGGTGGACTATATTGATGTCCGTGTAGAGGGTGGAGTACTTAAGGTTGGTTTTAAATCACCAAGAAACAAATTTTTCAATAAATGGAAAACATAAAAAGGAAGTAAGAGTTTCTGCTCCGGCTGTGAACAGCTTGAAAGCTTCCAGTTCCGGTGATATTATTATAAAGAATGGACTGAAAACGAGTGGGAAAGTTACTGTTAAGGCTAGCAGTAGCGGTGATGTAACAGGAAGCACTATTTCTTGTGATGATTTTGCGGCTACCGCTAATAGTTCGGGTGATGTGATTCTGGAAAAGGTATCTTGTACGAATTTCTCTGCTGATGCCAGTAGCTCGGGTGATGTATCTGTCAAGAATCTGAACGCTGCTGATGTATCTGCTGATGCCAGCTCTTCCGGAGATGTGATTTTGGCAGGTATTTGTGAGAACGCTTCTTACAGAGCCAGTAGTAGTGGGGATGTAAAGGCAAAAGGTATGAAGGCGGTCAATGTAACTGCCAGTGCCAGTTCCTCTGGTGATGTGGAATGTTATGTGACCGGTTCGCTGACTGCGAAAGCATCCAGTAGTGGTGAGGTGGCTTATAAAGGCAATCCTAAAGATATTGATTTCTCTCCCAAAAGAGGTTTGCGTAAATGGAATAGATAATGTGTTAATGCTACAATATATTAATGTGCCAATTGGCTGTGCTGTATTCCGCATGGCAATTGCACATTAGCATATTAGCACATTGTAGCATTAAGAATTCATTCCGTAATTCCCCCTGATATAATCCAAGATACTGAAAAGTTCTTTCACGGTTTCGGCACGGAGCATGGCGATACGTGTCTCTTTAAAGTTGGGGATGCCTTTAAATAAGGGAGAAGCAGCCAGATGGCGGCGTACATGAAGAATACCGCGGCGTTCGTCAAGCAGATTCACACTGTCCAACACTTCCTGACGGAGTACATTCAGCCGCCACTCAAAAGAAAGGGCAGGGAGTTCCTTACCGGTTTCTATATAATGTTTTACTTCCTTGAATATCCACGGGCGTCCAAAGCTGGCTCGGCCAATCATAATAGCGTCTACTCCATACTGGTCAAAACACTCTTTGGCACGTTGTGGCGTAGTTATATCCCCGTTTCCAATGATAGGTATATGCATACGAGGATTCTTTTTTACTTCACCTATTAAACTCCAGTCCGCTTCACCAGTGTACATTTGTGCACGGGTGCGTCCATGAATGGTCAGTGCTTCAATGCCGCAATCTTGTAATTGTTCTGCCAAATCTACTATAATTTTATGCTCATTGTCCCAGCCTAGACGTGTTTTTACAGTAACGGGAATTTTTACAGTGTCCACAACAGCACGGGTAATTTCCAACATCAGCGGGATATTTTGCAGCATACCTGCACCGGCTCCTTTACCGGCAACGCGTTTTACAGGACAGCCAAAATTAATATCCAGGATGTCAGGATGCGCCTCTTCCACTATTTTCGCCGCTTCTACCATTGTTTCTGTGTCTCTGCCGTAAATCTGTATGGCTACGGGGCGTTCCTCATCGTTGATATTCAGCTTCTGCATCGTTTTACCTACCGAGCGTATCAATGCATCTGCCGATACAAATTCGGTATATACCATATCAGCACCGAACTTCTTGCACATCAGGCGAAAAGCGGGGTCTGTTACATCTTCCATCGGAGCCAGGAAAATAGGGTATCTGCCCAGGTCTATATTTCTAATCTTCATTGTTGTATGTTTATCTTTGGGTTACAGAAAAGTCAGATTCATTTGAGTATTAATTTATAATCTGTGTGAATCTGTGTAATCTGTGGTGAAATCAGGCTGCAAAAATACGGAAAAAAGCCTACCTTTGCACATATATTAATCAAAAGAATAATGAAAGCTTCTATAAAAGACTTTGAAATAATGGCTCCTGTAGGTTCACGTGAGTCGCTGGCGGCAGCCATACAGGCAGGTGCGGATTCTATTTACTTCGGAATTGAGAGTCTGAATATGCGTGCACGTTCTGCCAGTACATTTACTGTCAATGATTTACGCGAGATAGCACAGATCTGTGATAAACATGGCATCAAGAGCTATCTTACGATCAATACCATTATTTATGATGAAGATATTGCTTTGATGCGTACCATTGTGGATGCGGCTAAGGAGGCAGGCATCAGTGCCGTGATTGCTGCGGATGTGGCGGTAATGGCTTATTGTTGCGAGGTGGGGCAGGAAGTACACCTTTCCACCCAATTAAATATCAGTAATGCCGGAGCGTTGAAATTTTATGCTCGCTTTGCCGATGTAGTGGTATTGGCACGTGAATTGAATTTGAAGCAGGTGCGGGTGATTTATGATACTATCCAGAAGGAACAAATTAAAGGTCCGAATGGAGAATTGGTCCGTATTGAGATGTTCTGCCACGGGGCACTCTGTATGGCAGTGTCGGGCAAGTGTTATCTCAGTTTGCATGAGATGAATGCTTCTGCTAACCGGGGGGCTTGTATGCAGATATGTCGCCGTGCATACGATGTGAAGGATAAAGAGAGTGATATTGAACTGGAGGTGGACAATAAATACATCATGTCTCCTAAAGATTTGAAAACTATTCATTTTATGGATGAGATGATAGAGGCTGGCGTGCGTGTCTTCAAGATCGAAGGGCGTGCCCGAGGACCTGAGTATGTACGTACCGTGGTGGAATGTTACAAAGAAGCTATTTGTTCTTATCTGGAGGGCACTTTTACCGAGGAGAAGAAGCAGGCTTGGGATGAACGGCTGAAGACCGTATTCAATCGGGGGTTCTGGAATGGATATTATTTAGGACAGCGTTTTGGGTGAATGGAGTAAGAACTATGGTTCGGAGGCTACTGAGCGTAAGGTGTATGTGGGTAAGGGAATCAAGTACTTTTCTAATATTGGCGTTGCAGAGTTTCTGGTGGAAGCTGCTGAGATGAAAGTAGGGGATAAGCTTCTGATCACAGGACCTACTACAGGAGCGGTATTTCTGACGTTGGATGAGGCGCGTGTGGATTTGAAACCGGTGGATGTGGTAAGAAAAGGTCAACATGTATCCTTTAAAGTACCCGATAAGGTACGTCCTAGTGACAAGCTTTATAAGTTGGTTTCTCCTGAGGATTTGAAGAAGAAATAAAACAGAAAGGATGTGTTTCTAAAGAGATATTGAAATTTTAAATCTCTTATGATTAAAATCCGAAGAGAAGCTCCCTTTTCTTATTTTATGTAGCAATGAATAAAGTAAGAAAGGGTAGGATATCATGATGATACAGATTATTATAAAGCTGTTTCATTAATCTATTTTGAGTTATCCTTTGGAACTATAAATTTATTAATGAATACTCTCTTTTGATTTGTTTGAGAACAATAAAAAACCCGTAACAGTTCATTTTGCTACGGGTTTTTACTTTGTTAGAGTTTGCTGTTATTCTGTATAAATTGGGAGCTTAGGATGATCTTTGTAAAGGTTCTTATTCGCTAGTTCTTCTGCATCTGTGATTCGGTACAAATAATATTTACTGTTTGGACAGAACGCACTTTTATCGGGGAAATTGAAGAAACGATGTCCTTGAGTCTTTTTCTTAAGTGTGTGAGTTTGTCCGTTCTCATCAGTGTAAATATAGTCAATGGGACCTTCGGGATATGCTTTTCGAACTACAGCCTGTTGGTTGCGGATAATGTCTATCAAACTGAATCCTTCACCCCATAATTCTTTACGGCGTTCTAACCAAATTGTTTCCAATAGGTCTTGTTGTGAAAGATTTGTATTAATGGTTTTTGCTCCTCTGGCTGTTTTTAAATCATTTAATTTGTTAATAGCATCTGGGTCATTCAGATGTGCCTTTGCCTCTGCATTTATCAAATAAATTTCGGCAACGCGCATCAATACGATATCACCAAGTTGGTTTTCGATATCGCGGAATCTGAATTTAGAGTTGCGCATCCATACATAAGCTGCTGATTCAACGTCAGCTCCCGGATCTGTAGCCCAAAACAGCATTTCTTTACGATAATCACCATCTTCGAATAAATCACGGAAGTAAGGGTCTACATTGAAGCTATAATAGTATGAACCTTTAGTTGTAGTATCTAAATAATGAAACTGATAACTGGCATTACTTTGATCGTTGGTTTGAGCATGTCCCCAAATCCATTCTTTATTGTCTACAGAATTGAATCCGGCTTTATATTCACTCTCAGTCATTAGATAATTGTCTTTAGCTAACAATTTATCTGAGTAAGTTTTAGCTTTTTCCCATTGACGAGCGTAAAGACAGGCACGTGAGAGAATACCTAGGACAACTTCATTGTCAATTTTGTGTTTGGCGTCACGTACATAAGTTTCGGGAATAAGTTCTAATGCTTCTTCCAAGTCATTGATGGATTGCGCATATACTTCACTGACACTTGATGCAGGTTTTCCTTCAGCTGCAATTGTTTCATCTGTTGATTGTGTATAGATAGGTGCACATACAGCATCTGGATCTTTATCGATGGCAAAAGAATAACAAGAAGCTAGATGTAAATATAGAAAACCACGTAAGGCTAACGCTTGTCCCTTGATTCGATTTCTGTCAATCTGTGTACCTTCAGCAGCATCAATATTATCTAATACACCATTGTAGTCATTAATAACACGGTATGCTAAAAGCCAGCTTAGGGTGTTTGTGCCCCCTTTTCCATAAATAGCGGTAAATTCATTGTGTGCTCTAAAACCATATTTGGTGTTTAGTACTACGTCAGAACCCATTGCATCATTTGCACGTAACATTGCTCCATAGCCAGGGTTGGCGTAGGAATTGAAAGTTTCCATCAGGTAGTTCCAACCACCGTTAAGTACTTTTTCGGCATCTCCTGTTTTACCGAAAACAGAACCGGCATCTACATAAGTTGTAGGAATTGTATCCAAATCGCAGGAAGTGAGCATTATACTTCCCAGTGCGACTGAAAATATATATTTAAAAATAGTTTCATATTCTTCTTTCTGTATTAAAGTTTCACATTGATACCGAATGAAATAGTTTTCATTGCCGGATAACGATAGTAAGTAGAACCTCCGAAAGTTTGCTCTGGGTCTAGACCTTGTTGTTTGGCTAATGTCAGCATGTTTTCTGCTTGAAAAAATATGCTTGCATCTTTCAGTGTCAATGTGTTCAGCAATGACTTCGGCAGATTGTAAGAGAATGTAATATTCTTCAAACGTAAGTATGAACGGTCAACTAAGAACCGGTTTGAAGAGTTTGTCCATGAGCTTTTGGGAGAGGTGGTCAGACGCGGTACATCGGTATAGGGATTTTCAGGAGTCCAACGGTCTAACATATCTACGCTCCAACCGGTACCTGTAGGTCCTTGGCTCATCAATGAAACTTTATCCCCATTATAGATTTTACCACCAATGGAATAAGAGAATAAGAATGATAATGTAAAATCCTTGAATGAAAGATCTGATTGAAGACCGCCGGTCCAATCTGGTAGTGAATTGCCACATTTTACTTTGTCGTCCGGTGTGGTTGATGAATAGTCTTCTGTGGTTACTTTTTCTCCGTTGGTATTGTAACGATACCACATAGGATTACCATTTTCAGGATTGACACCAGCCCATTCTACTAAATAGAAGTCATATAACGATCCTCCTTTCACCCATTTCTTGTTGCCACTCCACATTTCTTCGGCAGGCAATGAGGTTATTTTGTTTTTATAGGTAGTAGCATTAAAAGAAAGTTTCCATTTCCAATCTTTAGTCATGATAGGATATCCTGAGATTTGGAATTCCCATCCATAATTTTTGATAGCACCAATATTTTCGTCCATACTTGAGAAGCCTGAAGATGGAACTAAGTCTTTAGAGAATAATAAATCTTTGGAACGACGTTCAAAATATTCGATTGTACCACTTAGGCGATTGTTCCAGAAACCAAAATCCAAGCCGATATTAGTATTTAGATTGGTTTCCCATGATAAATTAGGAGTTGCCAGACGATAAGCGTGCAAACCGGATTCACCGAGGTTATTACGTATGGAATAGAGCGCCTGATACGCATAATAACCTACCTGGTCATTACCTTGTGCTCCGTAGCTGGCACGCAATGACAAATTGGATAGCCAGTCTGATGTGTCCTTCATAAACTCTTCCTGCATGATTTTCCAAGATGCGCCGACTGACCAGAAAGTACCCCAACGATGATCCGGATGGAAACGGGAAGAACCGTCAGAACGGACAGAAGCCGATAAGAAGTATTTTTGATTGTACGAGTATTCAGCACTTCCAAAGAAACTTAACAGCTTGTATTGGTCACTGTTTCCGCCAAAATCACCTAAAGAGGAAGCTGCGTCGGGCTCATAAAATCCATCCATGATGACTTTGCTGCGGCTTCCGCCGAAATTGGAAGTGTTATATTCATAATACTCCTGACCGGCCATCACACGGATATCATGTACATCATTGAACGTGTGTTGATAATTAATGACATTATTAAAAGTCATGCCTGTAGTGCGGTAGTTGTATTTGCTTACACTGCCACCACTGATAGAACCTGTGCCGTAAGTAGGATTGGTGTAGTCATGATTTGTTTTGTTGTTATAGTCAATGTTCAAAGACATCTTGTAAGCAAGCCCTTTGATAGGAGTTATTTGGATAAAACCACGTAAAGAGGCAGCATCACGTTTTTATCTCGCTTTTATCGTGTGGCATGGAAGCCAGCAGATTATATTTTGCATACGAGTTCGGGCGATACTCACCATAATCGAACATACGGTTACCATTTTCGTCCAATAAATATGCTCCGGTTGTCAAGTCGCGTTGATATACCGGATAGAAAGATGGTACCGAACGGGCAAACATGACCACATTGGAAATGGTAGAGTCATCTTGCTTGGGATAGTCTTGAACAGAATGAGTTCCTGATACGTTCAATCCGATCTGTAACCATTTGCGGATATCTGAAGTCACGTTGGCGCGGAGAGTATAGCGTTTGAAACCAGAGCAGATATAAGCACCTTGGTCATCCATGTAACCTGCTGAAACAAAGTACTTGGAGGTTTTGCTACCACCACTTACGCGTACATTTAAATCTGTATAGTGCGCATCTTGTGAAAGGGCGTCGTCCCAGCTGTCGTCCCATAATGGTTTGGCGCCTGCTACCAGTTTCCGTCATGGCCGATTGGTTCAGGGTAAGCACTGCCATAAGGGTTGATGCCTAGATTACCTGTAACATTGCTTGATGCCCATGCTGCAGCTTCTTCGGCAGAGTAACCGTTGTCCATACGATAGTTACGCATGGCTTCCCAATATAATTCATAATATTGGTTTGTATTCAACTGGTCGTAGTCTGCCCGTGCACGGCTTGAAAAACCATATTTGGCAGATAATTCAACGGTGGGTGCGCTATCTTTATTTCCTTGTTTGGTGGTGATCATAATTACGCCGTTTGCTGCACGTGAGCCATACAATGCAGCGGAAGCTGCATCTTTCAATACAGTGATTGACGCAATATCTGAAGATGCTATGGAGGAAAGAGCACCATCGTAAGGAACACCATCAACCACATAGAGGGGATTGGTTGAAGCGTTTACAGAACCAACTCCACGAATCAGGATCGTGGCGTCTGATCCAGGCTGACCGCTGGAGGAAAAAGACTGTAAGCCAGCTACAGTTCCTTGCAGTGCTTTTGATACACTACTGACCTGTGCTTTTCAATAGTACCGGCGGCAATATAGCTTGCAGACCCTGTAAATGTGGATTTTTTGGCAGTACCGTAAGGAACGGTTATCACTACCTCATCTACCATTTGGGCTGCTTCCTTTAATTCTACGTTAATCACTTTGCGTCTGTTTACCGGTATGGTTATTGTTTCATAACCTACAAAAGAGAAGATCAGGCTTTCGTTACCATTAACCTGAACTTCTGATAGCTGCCATCAATGGAAGTGATGGTACCGCGAGTTTGTCCTTTTACAGCTACTGTGACACCAGGCATCTCTTCGCCTCCTGCGGTGACTTTACCAGTTACTGTAATTTCCTGTGCATATGTAATCATGCAGAATAGCAAGCTACATAATAATGAAGAAAATCTGTTCATATAAACTTGGCTTTTATTAGGGGTTTGTACATTGCCATTTTTCAGGCATTATATATTGAACTCTCTTTCTAAAATTGTGATGCTACCTTTTTTATCATTATCATATTTCCTAATAGTGGTTTTATGGCCATCCAAACCTCATTAGGGTCTCTTTTTGCTTGTGTATTTTATAATTGTGATATTCAATACAATCGCAAATATATGTATTTTGATTTAAATAGGATAATATATTTTAATATTTTTTTATGGTGAACCTGTTGAAAGTCAAAACTATACGGAATTTTATTAACGTAGTTAAAATAGGAATTGTCTTATTTAAATATTGGGCGGATAGATCAAATATATTTGTTTATCGCATTCCTGTGTATTGATTTGTTTAATTTGATTTCAACAGTAAATCTACTTGAATATCAAAATGAATAAAAATATTTTTTAGACATATTTTATTGCTTGTTGTATGTTTATTCGTTTGTGGGCTATTCGTTTTTCAGTCGGAAAAGTATCGTTTGCAGAGAGGAGATATAGTAAATTAAGGTAAGATAGGAAGGATTTCGCCTAAAATGTCTATCTTTGCAATCCAATAACAAATAAGTGTACGTACATATTATGAATATAGAAGAAAAACTCACCACGTCCATTATCAGCGCTATCAAAACGTTGTACGGACAGGATGTACCCGGAAAAATGGTACAACTGCAAAAGACTAAGAAAGAGTTTGAAGGACATCTTACTTTGGTTGTTTTCCCTTTTCTGAAAATGTCTAAGAAGGGGCCTGAACAGACCGCACAGGAAATAGGCGGATACCTGAAAGAGCATGCTCCCGAATTGGTTTCAGCCTACAATGCAGTGAAGGGCTTTCTTAATTTGACAATTGCTTCGGATTGTTGGATTGAACTTTTGAATTCTATTCAGGCTGCTCCCGAATACGGTATTGAAAAGGCTACGGAAAACTCTCCGTTGGTGATGATTGAGTATTCTTCTCCCAATACAAACAAGCCGCTTCATCTGGGGCACGTCCGTAACAACCTGTTGGGAAATGCCTTGGCAAATGTCATGGCGGCAAATGGCAATAAGGTGGTCAAGACCAATATTGTGAATGACCGTGGTATCCATATCTGTAAGTCCATGCTGGCCTGGTTGAAATATGGTAACGGTGAAACACCTGAATCATCGGGTAAGAAGGGGGACCATTTGATTGGTGACTATTATGTAGCTTTTGACAAGCATTACAAGGCTGAGGTAAAGGAACTGACAGTTCAGTATCAGGCTGAAGGCTTGAATGAAGAAGAAGCTAAGGCTAAGGCAGAGGCAAACTCTCCTCTGATGCTGGAAGCTCGCGAGATGCTCCGTAAGTGGGAGGCGAATGACCCTGAGATCCGTGCCTTGTGGAAGAAGATGAATGACTGGGTATATGCCGGATTCGATGAAACGTATAAGATGATGGGAGTTAGTTTCGATAAAATTTATTATGAATCGAATACCTATCTGGAAGGTAAGGAGAAAGTGATGGAAGGACTGGAAAAAGGTTTCTTCTACCGGAAAGAGGATAACTCTGTATGGGCTGATTTGACTGCCGAAGGACTGGACCATAAGTTACTTCTTCGCGGTGACGGTACTTCTGTTTATATGACCCAGGATATCGGTACTGCCAAATTACGTTTTCAGGATTACCCCATCAACAAGATGATTTATGTAGTGGGTAATGAACAAAACTATCATTTCCAGGTACTTTCTATCTTGCTCGACAAATTGGGTTTTGAATGGGGCAAAGGATTGGTTCATTTCTCATACGGTATGGTAGAGCTGCCCGAGGGCAAAATGAAAAGTCGTGAAGGTACAGTAGTGGATGCGGATGATTTGATGGAAGCAATGATTGAAACTGCTAAGGAAACTTCTGCAGAATTAGGTAAATTGGACGGCCTGACCCAAGAAGAAGCCGACAATATTGCCCGTATTGTTGGTTTGGGTGCTTTGAAATATTTTATCCTGAAGGTGGACGCACGTAAGAATATGACTTTCAACCGGCAAGATTCTGCTCATACATTTTGTCCAGCACCGCAGAGTCCTTCAGCAGCCGGACCTGGTGCTGCTGCAGAGCGTCGCTGATTTTTCTCCACATTGACTTCGGCCTTGGCCGTAGCGGCTCTTCATCAGCTCCAGCTTGTCGGACTGCTTTTTGAAGAATCCGAAAATGCC
>OKWC01000021.1_pt1 | contig 24994 bp, 26 predicted proteins | sample 1606971 | NCBI WGS metagenome assembly OKWC01 (sample SAMN04414076, study PRJEB24778) | human gut metagenome | material: faecal | host: Homo sapiens
GGATGGTGCGGCAGGCGTACTGGTGAAGAAGTAAATGTGACTTCAAGAAACTGGGCCCGAAATTTGGAAAACAGATGAGGCTGTAGCTGCAGCTGTGGCAGGTATGTCGCAGGAAGCTATTGCTGAACTGGAAAAGAACGGAAGCTACACCTTCCAGCTTGACGGAGCAGATGCGTGGTAGAAGCTGCCGACGTAGAAATCTTCAGCGAAGACATTCCGGGATGGTTGGTAGCCAACGAAGGTAAGCTGACTGTAGCGCTTGAAGTGACTGTAACCGATGAACTGAAGCGTGAAGGTATTGCTCGCGAACTGGTGAACCGTATTCAGAATATCCGTAAGAGCAGCGGTTTTGAAATTACTGACAAGATTGCTATCGTGCTGTCAAAAAATTCAAATACCGATGACGCGATAAATGAATATAATACTTATATTTGCAACCAGGTGCTGGCTAACTCTCTGACATTGGCTGATGAAGTGGTTGACGGTACCGAACTTAACTTTGATGACTTCTCGTTGTATGTAAATGTAACGAAGCTGTAATATGAACCCATCCACCCGGCTTTAGTCGGGTGGATACTATTATTAACTTAAAACTTAAGCACTATGGCTGAAAAAACAAGGTATTCTGACGCTGAACTTGAGGAATTCCGCGCCATTATCATGGAGAAACTTCAGCTCGCGGAACCGTATTTATTCCTACTACGCTGATTAGCGGTATTTCCGGGCAGCTTTATAAACAGTTTGCTTTGACCATCGCGGCTTCTACAGTGATAAGTGGTTTCAACTCATTGACCTTGACTCCGGCAGTCTGCGCTCTGTTGCTCCGTCCCACCCCGACGCATAAAGCGCGTTTGTTCCTCTGGTTTGACAAGATGAATGACTGGATGCAGCGGGTTTATGACGCTTCGGTAAAATGGTTGTTGGCACGGCCGGTCATTGCTATCGGTTCTTATATCGTAATCTCAGTCATTGCTATTCTGATGTTTGTAAAATGGCCCAGCACCTTTATTCCTGAAGAAGATGACGGATATTTTATGATTGCCATTCAGCTTCCGGCAGCTTCTTCTTTAGAGCGTACACAGATGGTGGGTAAGCAGATTGATGCTATTTTGTCAGAGTATCCCGAAGTGAAGACTTATTTGGGCGTAAACGGATTCAGTATCATGGGAGGTGGTCAGTTGCCTAATGCGGCTACCTATTTTGTGGTGCTGAAGAATTGGAAAGAGCGTGCGGGTAAAGAGCATACCGCTCAAGCGGTGGTCAATCGTTTTAACGGACAGGCATATGCATGATACAGGAAGCCCAAGTCTTTGGTATTATTCCTCCTGCTATTCCAGGTATGGGCAATACGGGTGGTTTACAACTTGAACTGGAGGATCGTAAGTCTTTGGGTCCGGAAGAACTGCAAAAGGCGGTTGAGGCTTTATTGGCTAATTATCATAATGAACCGGCTGTCGCTTCCATGAGCAGTATGTATCAAGCGGATGTACCTCAATATTTTTTGAATATAGACCGGGATAAAGTTCAGTTGATGGGTTTGCAGTTGAATCAGGTCTTTTTCTACATTAGGGTATTACATGGGGCAGGCTTATGTAAATGATTTTGTGGAATTCGGCCGTATCTACCAAGTGAAATTGGAGGCTGGCGAACAAGCCCAAAAAGTGATTGATGATGTGTTAAAACTGAGTGTGGTCAATTCGAAGGGAGAGATGGTGCCTTTCAGCAGTTTTACGCAGATAGAACAAAAACTAGGGATGGACCAGATAAACCGGTATAATATGTATTCGGCTGCTTCCATCACTTGTACGCCGGGCTGCGGGCAGTAGTTCCGGACAGGCGATAGAGGCTATGGGGAGTTTGATTAAAAATCAGCTAGGTGGTGAGTTTGGATATGAATGGACCTCTGTTGCCTATCAGGAAACTCAGGCAGGTAATACTACTACAATTATTTTAATCATGGCCTTGTTGGTAGCCTATTTGGTACTGGCGGCACAGTATGAAAGCTGGACAAGTCCAGTGGCTGCCGTGATGGGGCTTCCGGTTGCTATTTTGGGAGCGATGTTGGGCTGCTGGGTGATGGGGGTTCCGGTGAGTATCTATACCCAGATCGGTATTATTCTGCTGATAGCCTTGTCTGCGAAGAATGGTATCTTGATTGTGGAGTTCGCCCGTGATTACCGTAAGGCCGGCAATCCTATCCGTGAGGCGGCATACGAGGCAGGGCATGTGCGCTTGCGTCCTATCCTGATGACTTCATTTACCTTCGTGCTGGGTGTGATGCCGTTGTTGTTTGCCACAGGAGCCGGTGCAGGCAGCCGTGTGGCACTGGGTGCGGCAGTGGTGTTCGGTATGGCTGTGAATACAATTTTTGCTACCATTTATATTCCTAACTGGTATGAAGTGATGCAGCATATTCAGGAAAAATGGCTGACTAAGAAAAAATAATTGTTTGGTTTCACCACAGATTGGTCAGATTTATACGGACAACTCGATTTAAAAACTGTATGGATTTGCGTTATCTGTGGTGAATTTGTGTATCTTTGCGACAAACACATGGAAATATGGATACAATAAACAACGATCTTACTAACTTATTGCAACAGATGGGTGTGCATAAGGAAAGCCTGGGTATAACCCAGCGTATTGTCATTATAGCAGGGATTCTGATCATTGCTTTTGTGGCAGATTATTTTTGTAGAAAAATAGTAGTTCCTACTATAAAGAAACTGACGGCAAGGACTCAGGCTACTTGGGATGATTATTTATTCAATGATGCTGTATTAGATAATATGTGTCATCTTATTCCACCTATTATATTGTATGTATTGCTTCCTTTTGCTTTTCCGCATGAACCTGTGACTTTGACATTCATTCTGAAGCTATGTTGGGTGTATATCACGGCTGTAGCCATGAAGTTGATTTGTTCTTTTCTGACTTCTCTCTATACCATTTCAAGCGAACATGAGAAACTAAAGAATCATCCTCTGAAAGGGGTATATCAGATGATAAAACTGATTGTGATTTGTGTAGGGGTGATCATTATAGTCAGTACCTTGATTGATAAAGATCCTGTGAATATTCTTACCGGATTGGGTGCTTCTGCAGCTATCTTGATGTTGGTTTTCAAAGATACGATTATGGGGCTGGTAGCCGGAGTCCAGCTTTCTGCCAATGATATGCTCCGTCCGGGAGATTGGATTACCATGCCGAAATACGGAGCGGACGGTACAGTAATAGAAGTGACTCTTACCACTGTAAAGGTACGCAATTGGGATAATACTATAACTACAGTCCCACCTTATGCATTGGTCAGTGATTCGTTTCAGAATTGGCGTGGCATGAGGGAAAGTGGTGGACGCAGAGTGAAACGTTCTATTAATATAGATATGAATACGGTCCGTTTCTGTACACCGGAACAAATGAAAAAATTTGAAAAACAAGTCTGGATGTCAGGCTTTGAAAAGACAGGAAAGGAGGAGGTGAATCTTTATGTATTTCGTCACTATATGGAATATTATTTGCGTCATAATCCTCGGGTGAATACAGAATTGATTTTGATGGTGCGTCAATTACAACCTACGCCGCAAGGATTACCCATAGAACTTTATTTCTTCTCAGCCAATAAAGACTGGATTCCATACGAACGTTTGCAAGCAGAGGTTTTTGACCATTTGTTGGCTGTTCTTCCCGAATTTGGATTAAGGGTATTCCAAATTCCTTCAGGATTGGATGTGTTGTCTCTTTCTTCTCATTAATTATTTATAATCTCACTAGCGGAGAGGTACAGGAATCATCACATATTAACATGGATTACATCAAATTTATTGATTGTCAAAATGAATAATCCGTGTTAATATGTGAGAATGTACACTATTATACATGAAGTTCCAGTATAAACCGAGTTCCTTTTTTATAATCAGTGTCCAAAGTCAGTGTACCATTTAATTTATAAGCGATAAGGCTGCAAGTAGGCAACCCTAGTCCGTTTCCTTGCGTTAAATCGCGTATTTCTGCAAATGGCTTGAACAGTTTTTCACGTGCTTCAACCGGAATTCCCGTTCCCGTATCGGTTAGTATGAATTGATGTGTATGGGCGCTTCGTTTTTTGAATTCCAGTGAAATCTTACCACTTTTCGTATATTCTGCCGCATTGTTCAATAAATGGTTTAATATACGTTCCAATTCTTCTGCATTTGTCTTAATATTTACACGTGGAACATTTACCACTGCTTCTACTCCGGATTTGAAGTTTATTTTCGCTTTTTCCATAATACTTTCACACAATGTATTTATGTTCAGTTCCTTTAGCGGATAATGTTCTTCACGTGTTTCTTCCAATGAAATATACGTTTGGATAGCTGTCATTAATTCTTTCAGTGCCTTGATGTTTTCATGTAATATTGGGGTGGATATTGTTTCCTTTGTTGCTTCATCTATTGTATTCAGACTTGGTTCAATTTGGGCGCTGATATTACCGATAAATTTAGACTTCTGCTCATTGTTTTCATTCGCTATCTGCAGGCTATGTTTCAATTTCTTTACTTGGCGGATATGTTTAAATAACAGGGTAGCTAAGAATAATAATCCGGCAGCCAATATGGCGGATAACACACATAGTGCAATGATAATAATTAGATTTGTGGTAATCTTGTCTTCTTTTTCCTGCAAAGTCTTTTGGCTGGTTTCATATTTTTGTTGCAGTGTGTTTAGTTCATTGGCTGTTTTTACTGCTTTTATGGAATCTTGCCATGAAGTATAAAGTTTTCTCATTGCAATAGCCAATGGGGCATTATTATTCTGTTCGGCATATCCCAACATGTCTTTATAGCATTGGTCTATTCCTTTTTCGTCTTTACCGGCAGAGCGCTTTTGGAATAAGATGTTGTAACATTCCAAGCTTTTGTCTGTCATACCGAAAGTTTGATAATAATTGGCTTCCGTCATTAGAAGCTCTTCTTGTAAAGAGTCTGATTTTAATTGGTCTGTATAGGAATGAAGTTGTTTCAATAGTATCTTGCATTGTTCTGTATTTTTTAGATTCGTATACATACGCAGGCGTTCTTTACCCACCATGAAACGTAATTTGTATTCGGGTGATTTTTTTTCTTGCTCATTATAATAAATCAATGCATCCATTTGTCGGCAAGTGGCAAAGGCTTCTTTATATTGCCTGTTTTGAGTAAAGAGCGTACTTATCCGTATTCCCTCTTCTACCGCTTTATTTATTTGCTTTTGTTCGGCATATTGAGTGAATTTTGCCCACTTTGTATTTAACTCTTGAATATTGACATCTGCCGGTTTGGCTGTAGTTTGTCCTTGCCCTGCAGCACAACAAAAGGCAAGTGCTAATGTTAGAAGAATTTTTTTCATTATTGAAACAGGTTTTCTGCAAATATAACCTTTTTTTAAGCAAAAAGTTTAGGGAAGTGCAACTTTTTTTCAGCTTCTAGCGTCTAAACAGTAAAACAATAACTTTTAAGCAGGACAGGCCATCTTGTAAAAAGAATAAAATCATAATATTTAAAATGAGAAAAATAGTAATGATAGCCATACTGGTAGTCAGTATGGTACAAGGAGTTTTTGCCCAACAAATAATTATAAAGGGCACTGTGAAAGACGCGACAAGCAAAAAGGCAGCAGAATATGTTAATGTAGTTTTACAAACAGCAGATTCGGTTTTTGTTGGAGGGACTACTACGAATGGCAAAGGCGATTTCTTGCTGAATAAGGTTTATGCAGGCAATTATTTATTGGCACTATCCTGTGTGGGGTATCGTACGCAATTCATTGTATTAGACGGAATTAAACAGAATATAAATTTAGGGGAAATTTTGTTGGAAGATGATGCTGTGGCTATGGAAGGTGTAACAGTTAGTGCTTCCGGACAGATCAGTCATTCGGATCGTAAGTTGATTTTTCCTTCTGAACGGCAAATGAAGGTTTCGACAATGGAGTCAATCTGTTGCAACAGATGATGCTTCCCCGTATTCAGATAAACCCCATGAATAATGAGATAGGAGTGTTAGGGGGAGGAGAACTTCAGCTTCGTATTAATGGAGCGAAAGCAGAAGTTGAAGAGATTAAGGCATTACAGCCATCAGACATTATTCGAATAGAGTATCATGACAATCCAGGTTTGCGTTATGGTAATGCTGAGGTAGTGCTTGATTATATTGTCCGCCGTCCGGAAACGGGGGGGAAACTTTGGAGTGGATTTGTCTCAGGGGATGAATGCCATGTGGGGAGAATATAATGTTTTGGAAAAGTGAACCATAAGAAGTCGGAGTTTGGCGTTTCGTATTACATGGGACCTCGCGATTTCTATGGTATGTACCGGGATAATGAAGAGGAATTCCATTTGGCGGACGGAACGACATTACATCGTATAGAAGAAGGTGAACCGGGGCACGGATCTATGTTTATGAATAATTTAAGTATGAATTATAATTTGCAGCAGACCGAAAATTCATTGTTCAGTGCTACTTTTCGTTTGAGAAGTAATAGCCAGCCGCATTGGAATTATCAAGGAGTATTGACTAATATTGCCGATTCTGATGATAAGGTGGATATGATAGACCGTACTAAAGAAAGTTGGTCTCGTCCTTCGTTGGATCTTTATTATCAACAGGGATTGAAAAATAAGCAACTTTTGGTATTCAATGTGGTCGGTACTTATAATAAGGAAAAATCACGCCGTTTGTATCAAGAAAGTTTGCAGGATGAGTTGTTGACTGATATTAATAATAATGTATTGGGAGATAAATATTCTCTGATTGGGGAGGCTGTTTATGAGAAGCAATTTTCTAAAGGAAATTCCTTGAGTTTCGGTTTGCGCCATACTCAGTCTTTTGCCAATAATGAATACCGTAACGGTCATTATTATGAAACGGATATGAATCAAGGGGATACATATGTTTATGGTGAATATAGAGGAAAGGTGAAAAAATTGGACTACAGATTGGGGGTAGGCGTTACTCGTTCTTATTATAAACAAAGTGGTGATGATTCGTATGAGAATTATAGTTTTAATCCCCGTTTGGTACTGCATTATGCATTACCGGGAAATTCATTTGTTCGTTGGAAATCCGATATCAGTAATGCTTCGCCGTCATTGGGGGATTTAAGTGCTGTAGAACAGATTGTGGATTCGTTGCAAATCAGACGAGGCAATCCGAACTTGAAAGCCTATTTGCGTTATCACACAGAGTTGACATACGAATGGCAGAAAGGTATATTTTATTCTAATCTTTGGGGAGCGTATGATTATCAGCCGAATGCCATTATGGACGAGAAGTATCAGGACGGTGACAAGATTGTACAGACATGGGACAATCAAAAGGATTGGCAGAAATTATCGGGGCGTCTGACTTTGCGTGTCGGTCCTATTAAGGATATGCTACAGTTCTCGTTTACCGGTGGAGTAAACCATTATATGAGTCATGGTAATACATATTCTCATACTTATACAAACTGGTATTGTAATGCTGAAGCATCCTTTAATTACAAGCAGTTCTCTCTTTACTGGCAGATGAATACTAACTGGAATAATTTCTGGGGGGAAACCTTGTCGGGGGGAGAGAATATTCAGGTATTGGTGATGTATTACACGCATAAGAATTTGCGTGTGGGGTTGGGCGCTTTCAATCCGTTTACGGATAATTATAAGCGACAGACTGAGAACTGGAATAAATATGCTTCTTATAAAAAAACGAATTATGTGAAGGAGAGCTCGCAAATGTTTTTGGCAAGTGTTTCTTATAATTTCTCGTTTGGCCGTAAGTTTAAGACAGGTCAACGGAGGGTGAATAATAGTGATAACGATTCCGGAGTGATGAGTACCGGAAAATAAACAAGATAATCATTTGAATGAACTTAAGTTCATGGGGCAAGTAAGTTAAGTAACTTGACTCACGAACATAAGTTGCTTGGCTTACGAAGTTAAGTTCATAAATTTACCGGAATAATAGATATATTACCCTTAACAAAATCATATATGAAAATGAAAAAAAACTTGATTGATTATGAACTCCTGTGGGAGAAAATTACGGATTACGCAAAGGCCACCGGTAGAACGACTGCTCGTCCTGTACTTCTATTATATTATGTATTGCGAAGCCCCGAAACTCCCTCTTCGGATAAGATGTTGATTGTGGCGGCACTTTCGTATCTGGTATTGCCGATCGATTTGATTTCGGCTAAGCGGTTACCAATTATCGGCTGGATTGATGAAGCGGTATCTTTGGTTTATGCTTATAAAAAGGTGTGCCGCTATGTGACTCCTGAGATTGAATCAGAAGTGGATAATATATTGGAACGCTGGTTCCCGGAAGGAAAGTATGAGTTGATAGAAGAATAAATATTGTACTTGTCTTTGGGGAGTAAGGATGGGTAAATGGAGTATTTTAGGAATGGGCTTCGTCGAATTTCGGCGTGGCCCTTGCTGATTGTAGACAAAGGTAAATTGTAACTCCCCCCAAGGAACTTCATTTTGTCTGAGAATATGTGAGGTATGTAAAAGCGTTACAATATGTTTTGAGTCTTATTAATTCCCTATAATTCAATTATTAACATGACCTAAGTTCTCTTAGAACTTTATATTAAATATTGCTGCAAAGATATGAAAATATATTAAATATCAAAGAAATTGCAGATAAAATGTTGGATAATAAATAATTTTATTCTATTAAGCCTTACTTTTTGCTTGCCAAATCCAGCAAAACAACTCTTTTGAGCGTTTTTATCTAAGTTCTAAGAGAACTTAGCATTTATGAACGTTAAATTAAAAAGTTTTTTATGAAAAAGAGAGTTTTATTTACGTTGGCTTGTCTATTCTTATGGACAGGTATGGCAATGGCTCAAGTATCCCGAATTACTGGAGTTGTAGTTTCGGCAGAAGACAATGAGCCGATTGTCGGAGCTTCGGTTCTTGTGAAAGGTACTACCCTTGGAACTATTACCGATATGAATGGCCGGTATAGTATAAACAATATTCCGGTCAATGCAAAATCTTTGGTAATATCGTTTGTCGGTATGAAAACACAAGAATTGGCTATAAAGGGTGGTGAGCAAAGAGTAGTGATGCAAAGTGATACGGAATTGATTGATGAGGTCGTTGTAGTGGCTTATGGTACACAGAAAAAATCATCTTTTACAGGAGCTGCTTCCACAGTAGGGGCCAAATCCATAGAGAAACGTGCTATCACTAATGTTACAGCTGCATTGGAAGGAAATGCTTCCGGAGTTCAGGTGACTGCTGCCACCGGACAACCTGGTGAATCTTCTTCTATCCGTATTCGTGGGTTTGGCTCAGTCAATGCATCCAATGCTCCTTTATATGTAGTGGACGGAACTATATACAATGGCAGCATAGGTGATATTAATCCTGCGGATATTGAGTCTATGACTATATTGAAAGATGCGGCATCTACTTCTTTGTATGGTTCAAGTGCGGGTAATGGTGTGATCTTGATTACTACTAAAAAAGGTAAAGAGTCAGGTGGAACAGGAGTAAACTTAACCATTAACCAAGGATGGTCAAACAGGGCTTATAAAGATTATAAAAAGGTGGGGATTTATGATTACTATCCTTTACAATGGGAGATGTTGAAGAACTCTTATATTACATCTGGTAAGGATGCTGCAACGGCGGCCTCATTGGCAACATCTAAAATTGGAAGTACATTGAAGTATAATCCTTTTGTTGGTGTCGCAGATGATGCCATTGTCGGAACTGATGGAAAACTGAATTCTTCTGCTGATGCATTGAAGTGGGGGGATGATTTGGATTGGGAAGATGCAGCTTTCAAGACCGGCTATCGTCAGGAATATAATTTGAGTTATAATACAAAAACAGAAAAAAGTGATACTTATGCTTCTGTTGGCTATTTAAATGATGATGGTTATATGATCAAGACTGACTTTGAACGTTATTCTGGTCGTTTGAATTATAATGTGTATCCTACTAAATGGTTCAAGACTGGTTTGAATTTGGGAGTAACGCGTACGGTATCCAATTATTCAACTTCAGATTCGGGAAATTCGAGTTCATATAGTAACCTTACCCGTTTTATTCGTACCATGGCTCCTATATATCCCGTTCATAAACATGATTTGGAAACCGGTGCTTATTTGGATGCTAATGGTAAGGCAACTACTGATCCGGGTGAATATATTTATGATTATGAAGGAACTCGCTTGTCGAATAATGGACGTGATGCGATAGCTGAAACAGAGTTCAATCAACGTGAACTGGTGCGTGTTAATCAGACTGGACATACTTATCTCACTTTGACTCCGGTTGAAGGGTTGAACCTTACAGCCAATTACTCTATCAATAATATTGATTATCGTCGTAAAGTCTATGAAAATCCTTATGTGGGCGATGGCACTGCCGGACCGGGTCGTTTGAACCAAATGTCTACCCGAACGCTGACTCAGACCTTCAATCAATTGATAACTTATAGCAAGTCTATCGGAAATCATAACTTTGACGTTCTTTTGGGACATGAAAACTATTCTTATAAGTATGAGTATTTATATGGCATGAAGACCCAGGAAACAGTTTCGGGCATGTATGAATTTGGTAATTTCGTAAATATCAGTTCACTTAGCTCCTATACGAACACCTATAAAAAGGAAGGTTACTTTGGCCGTATCAATTATGATTATGCGCATAAATACTACGCTTCACTTTCTTATCGCCATGATGGTTCCTCGCGTTTTGCAAAGAGAACCGATGGGGGAATTTCTGGTCGTTCGGAGCAGGCTGGAGAATTAGTGAAGAGGCATTTATGAAGGATGTGAAATGGGTGAATAACTTGAAATTACGTGCTTCTTACGGTGAAACAGGTAATGATAATATATTGGATAGTGATGGTGATCCTGATTATTATCCTTATCAGACCTTATATGGTTTGGGATATAAGAATGGCTCAGAAGCTGGAGCCTACTTCACGGTGATAGCCAATCCCTCATTGAAATGGGAAACACAGATATCTACGGATATTGCTCTTGAATTTGGCTTGTTTGACCGTTTGACGGGTACTATTGAATATTTTAAGAAAGATTCCAAGGATTTGTTGTTTGATGTTTCCCAGCCTGCTTCTGTCGGAGTAACATCCATTATACAGAATATCGGTAAGGTTACTAATTCAGGAGTGGAAATAGAGTTGGATTATAATGCATTTAAAAATAAAGATTGGAGTGTATCAGTTGGGGCCAATGCTACTTTTGTGAAGAATAAGATCAAGAACCTGCCGGCTACAATGAAAGAAAATGGATATATCAGTGGCTCTAAAAAGTGGTTGGAAGGAAAGTCCATTTATGAATTCTGGCTTCGTCAATGGCATGGGGTAGACCCTCAGACCGGTGATGGTTTATATGTGGCTGATGTAAGTAAATATAATCAAGGGAATATCGGAACAGGGGATGGAAACATTACGCAGAGCCAGTTTGATGAGTATAAAAAAACAGTAGTGACTATTGATGGTAAGGAATTGACCAATTCGTATACTTATGCTAAATACGACTTCAGCGGTTCTTCTATTCCTGATGTGTATGGTGGGTTTAATGTCAGAGTTAGTTATAAGAACTTTGATTTGGCTGCTGTATTCTCTTACCAGTTGGGCGGTCAGATTCTGGATACTAATTATGCTACCATGATGAGTATGACTGAATTTGGTTATGCACAAAGTCCGGATTTGTTAAAAGCATGGAAACAGGCGGGGGATATTACTGAGGTTCCCCGTATAGACAATAGTGCGGCTCATACCACGAATATTGGTCAGTCTTATTCAACTCGTTGGCTTACCAGCTCGGATTATCTTAATTTAAGATCTGTCACTATTGGCTATCAGCTCCCAAAAACTTGGTTGAGCAAAGTGATGCTTAAGAGTGCCCGTTTGAATCTGACTGCGGAAAACTTGTTCATGTTGAAAGCCCGTCAGGGATTGAACCCGATGGCCAACTATTCCGGTGTGACTTATAATGAGTATATGCCGTCCCGTAATATCACGTTAGGGCTTAATGTTTCATTCTAAAAATAAAAGAATTATGAGATCAATTAAAAATATAACATTAGGATTAGCGACAGTTGGAGTAATGTCTCTATCCGGTTGTGCCGGTGATTATCTGGATACCATTCCGTCTACCTCTGTTTCAGAAACGACAATAAACACCTCGTTGGACAATCTTTATATAGCATTGAACGGAATTCATAAAGAGATGGTTTCTCAGGAAAGCGGATATCAGTGTCTGGGCGGTGAACCCGGTTTTATGATGTCACGTGATGCAGAGGCTGATGATATGAATTGGCAGACAAATACATGGATGAAGGCGGCCTATTTAGGATGGCAATGCAATATGAATGAAACGAATGGTTATAATTATAAGTTCTGGCAGATTTATTATCAATGGATTCTGAATGCCAATAAAATTTTGGCGGGTTTGGAGGAAGTTGAAATAACTAGCCAGGAATTGTTTGACCAGATAAAGGGAGAAGCCTTATGTATCCGTGCTTGGGCTCATTTTAATTTGGTCCAGCTTTATGCAAAACGTTATGAAGCCGGCAAGGATAATACACAGGATGGAATTCCTTATCGTGAAAAAGCTGTGGCCGAAGAGCAGGCACGTAATTCCGTAGAAGATGTTTATGCTAAAATCAATAATGATTTGGATGAGGCTTGTATACTTTTGAGTGGAATAAAAGTAAATGATGTCAATCATTATAGCGAGATGGTGGCATGGGGATTGAAGGCACGTGTAGCACTGGCCATGCAAGATTATAATAATGCGGCGGTTTATGCAGGGAAGTCTGTTTCTTTAGCTGAAGCTGGTGGTCACCGGTTGATGACTGGCAGTCAGTTGAATTGTGGGTTTGCCAATATCACGACGGACACTAAAGAAGCGATGTATGCTGCAATGACTCCCGATGATAAGACTGTCTATTTTTATTCTTATTACGCATATATGTCATGGAACTTTAACTCCAGTGCCATTCGTCAGGGAGTGAAGTGCATAAATGTGGATGCTTATGAAACGATGGCTGAAACAGACTTACGGCGTGCGTGGTGGGATCCGACAGGGGAAGCATCTGTTCCATCATCAAGTTATGCAAAGAATGCTTATCAAAACCGTAAGTTTACTGCCCGTTCTACAGCCGATGCTGTAGGTGATGTCGCATTTATGCGTTTGGCAGAAATGTATCTCACCCAGGCCGAAGCATTGGCTCGTGCAGGAAAAGATAGTGAGGCGCAGGCTGTGTTTACTAAATTCCAGATAACCCGCGATCCCTCTTATGTTTCAAAAGGAAATATCGGTGATGCTTTGGCAGAGGAAATTATGAATAGTCGCCGGGTGGAATTGTGGGGTGAAGGTTTTCGTTTTTATGATTTGAAACGTTTGCATATGTCTATTAAGCGTGGATCAAATTTTGATATAGCTTTCTGTACTTTTCTTGAAAAGGATAAAGATGCACAAGGTTGGGTGTGGGAGATACCTAAAATTGAAACTGACTTTAATTCACTTTGTACGAAGAACTATTGATAATTCTCTCTAACACATAAATTTTCTCTTAAAGGAGGTGGGCAGAATTTTTCTTGAAAGTTTTGTCCCACCTTTTTGCTTGACATAACCTTTGTTTTGCAAGACCGATAGCTTTTCTGGTTTTCTTTTTGTATTACTAGGGTTGTCTAATATCAATTTTGTTGATGTTTTGGGTAAATTTAGAAGAAATGGATTTAATTTATCCTTGGTCTATCGTTATAATCCATTGTCTTGAATAAAGTAAAAGAACCTGTAAACACGAAATAAGTGTAAACAGATTCTTTACTATTGTTTAAAATGATAAACTATTCAGGTGAAAAAGCTTATTCCTCTTCGTCCAGTAAAATGTCCATAATCTGAACAGCTGCTTTGGCAACAGAGGTTCCGGGACCGAAGATTGCTACAACACCTGCCTTGTATAAGAAGTCATAGTCTTGAGCGGGGATAACACCACCGGCGATGACCAAAATATCTTCACGACCTAATTTCTTTAATTCTTCAATAATCTGCGGGATCAGTGTCTTGTGTCCGGCAGCCAATGAAGAAACACCTACTACATGAACGTCGTTTTCCACTGCGTCACGAGCAGCTTCGGCAGGAGTTTGGAACAACGGTCCCATATCTACGTCGAAACCACAGTCGGCATAACCTGTTGCAACTACTTTTGCACCACGGTCGTGTCCGTCCTGTCCCATCTTGGCAATCATGATACGCGGACGGCGGCCTTCCTTCTTTGCAAATTCTTCGGTCAGTTCGCAAGCTCTTGCGAAGTCTGTATCCTTTTTACTTTCTGATGAGTACACGCCTGATATAGTTCTGATTACTGCTTTATAACGTCCTACAATTGTTTCACAAGCATCCGAAATCTCGCCCAAGGTAGCACGGACATGAGCTGCCTCTACAGCCAGTTCCAGCAAATTGCCTTTACCTGTCTTTACACATTCGGTGATGGCTGCCAAAGCTTTGTCTACTTCTGCTTGATTGCGGCCTTCTTTCAAACGCTTCAGATTTTCAATTTGTTCCAAACGTACAGCTGTATTGTCTACTTCAAGGATATCGATAGGATCCTCTTTTTCCAAACGATATTTGTTAGTGCCTACAATTGTCTGGGCACCGGAGTCGATACGGGCCTGAGTACGTGCCGCAGCTTCTTCAATACGCATTTTGGGTACTCCGGTTTCGATAGCTTTCGCCATACCGCCCAAGCTTTCAATTTCCTGAATATGTTCCCAAGCCTTGTGAGCCAGTTCGTTAGTTAAAGATTCTACATAGTAAGAACCACCCCATGGGTCCACGTTCTTGCAAACATATGTTTCTTCCTGAATATAAATCTGAGTATTACGTGCGATACGTGCAGAGAAGTCGGTGGGCAATGCAATTGCCTCATCCAATGCGTTGGTGTGCAGTGACTGGGTGTGTCCCAATGCTGCTGCCATAGCTTCAATACAAGTACGACCTACATTGTTGAACGGATCTTGCTCCGTCAATGACCAGCCCGAAGTCTGGGAATGGGTACGCAATGCCAGTGATTTCGGATTCTTCGGGTTGAACTGCTTGACAATTTTAGCCCACAGCATACGTGCCGCACGCATTTTGGCAATTTCCATAAAATGATTCATGCCGATAGCCCAGAAGAATGACAGACGCGGAGCGAATGCATCGATGTCTATACCTGCGGCTACTCCGGCCCGAAGATATTCCAAACCGTCAGCCAGTGTATAAGCCAATTCAATATCTGCTGTGGCACCTGCTTCCTGCATGTGGTAGCCCGAGATGGAGACGGAATTGAACTTAGGCATTTTTGTGAGGTATATTCAAATATGTCAGAGATGATCTTCATGGAAAAGGCAGGTGGATAAATATAAGTGTTACGCACCATAAACTCTTTTAAGATATCATTCTGGATGGTTCCGGCCATTTCTTCCAATTTGGCTCCCTGTTCCAAACCTGCATTGATATAGAATGCCATGATGGGAAGTACGGCACCATTCATGGTCATGGAAACAGACATCTTGTTCAAAGGAATACCATCGAACAAAACTTTCATATTTTCCAATGAGCAAATAGACACGCCTGCCTTACCTACGTCACCTACTACACGTTCATGGTCGGGGTCATAGCCGCGGTGTGTCGGAAGGTCGAATGCGACAGACAAGCCTTTCTGGCTGATGCCAAATTACGGCGATAGAATGCATTACTTTCTTCGGCAGTGGAGAAACCTGCGTATTGGCGGATAGTCCAAGGACGGAAAGTGTACATCATGGAGTACGGGCCGCGAAGATAAGGAGGAATACCTGCTACATAGTTCAAGTGCTCCATGCCTTCCAAATCTTCTTTAGTGTAACAGGCTTCACATTGATGTGTTCCGGCGTTTTCCAGTCGGCGGTGATGCCATTTTCTTTTTGCCATTCCATACCATTCTGAGGTTGAAATCCGGCATATATATCTATATTTTTAAAATTCGGTTTCATTGTTCTTCCTTACTTAATTCCTAACTTAGCGTTGTATTCTTTCAATGTGTCCAATACGTTGACACGTACATGGATAAAGTTTTCGATGCCTGCGGCTTTCAGCTCTTCCATACAAGCAGGAGCACCTGCAACAATGAAAATAGCTCGTCCGTCCAATGCCTTGAATGCAGGAATAGCATATTCTGCATATTCATCATCGCTGGAACAGATAACTACGATGTCTGCACCGGCTTTCATAGCTGCTTCGACACCGGCCTCTACTGTGGGGAAGCCCAAATTGTCGATTACTTCGTAACCGGCACAAGCCAGGAAGTTGCATGAGAATTGGGCACGTGCTTGACGCATGGCCAGATTACCGATAGTCAGCATAAATGCTTTCGGACGTTTGCCGGATTTCTCTGTCTGCAAACGAAGTGCTTCAAACTGGCTGGCAGCACGGTCGAAGTTTAATGTGGCAAACGGCTTTTCACAGCTGTCATGATTACCTCCACAACAACATTTGGCTTCTACAGGAGCCTTTTCGCCTGCTTTTTCATTGAAGTTAGGATATTGGTTGGTACCCAGTAGAATTTCTTTGCGTTTTGAAACGGAATCGTGGCGGGCCTTGTTGCTTGCGTTGATCGCTTCCTGTACTTTTCCTGCTTTGACTGCTTCCAGCATTCCTCCTTCGTCTTCTACTTTCAAGAATAATTCCCATGCCTGTGTGGCAATAGAAATTGTTAAATTTTCAATAAAGTAAGAACCCGCGGCGGGGTCAACTACTTTGTTGAAATGACATTCTTCTTTTAGCAATAACTGTTGGTTACGGGCGATACGTTCAGAGAAGTCGTCCGGAGTTTCGTAAGTCTTGTCAAACGGGGTTACGGTGATGGAGTTGACTCCTGCCAAAGCGGCACTCATCGCTTCGGTTTGGGTGCGGAGCAGGTTTACATGTGCATCAAACAAAGTCAGGTTGAAAGTGGATGTTTCAGCATGTGCCACCATTTTGCAGGCACAGAGACAAGTACCGTCTTCCGCTTTGTTCGGACATTCGGGCTGGCGGTTGCATTGAGGATGATATTCTTTTACGATGTCCGCCCATAACATACGTGCTGCGCGGAACTTGGCAATTTCCAGAAAATAGTTGGAACTGATGCCGAAATTGAATTTTATTTTCTTGGCAGCCAGTGCGGCAGGAACTCCTGCTTCTACCAGCTTGCTCAGATATTCGTTACCCCAGGCCAATGCATAGCCCAGTTCTTGTGAAATATAAGATCCGGCATTGTTCAGTTCTATCGCATTGACACAGATACAACGGAATTTAGGTAGCGGAGCCAGTACTTCTACCAATTCTTTGGCAGTAGTGATGAAATTGCTAAGGTCTTTGCCTTTTACCATCATTTTACCCATAGGGTCATAGTTGACGGAGCCTTGCAACTTGGTCAGGTCGTATCCTTTCTTTTGGAAGTAAGCAACCAATAATTTGGCTAATTCCACCGTATGTCCTTGGCAAGTGGAGAAGTTTAACTCAATGCATTCCGCACAGATATCATTCAATAATGTTTCGATATATTCAGGACTGAGGTCTTTCTTCTTTACGTAGAATCCCAATGAGTCAACACCTTTGTTCAAAATATCCAGTGCTTTAGCATTAGCCTCTTTAGGGCATTCTACTTTGATTTCCTGACGCACGAACCAAGTATTGTCGTTTTTCTTCGTGCCTCTTACATAGGGGAATTCTCCGGGTAGTCCTTCAGTTGTTTTCAAACCTTCCAGATCTTCCTGGCGATAAAATGGTTTTACTTTAAAACCTTCGTTGGTTCTCCAAACCAATTTCTTTTCAAAATCAGCGCCTTTCAAGTCTGCTGTAATCTTTTCCATCCACTGTTCCGTAGAAACGGCTGGGAAGTCCGAAAAGAGTTTCTCTTTACTATCTGCCATAGTTTATTCGGTATTAATATTTAAGAATTATATCACATACTTTTTCAATAGTACGGGCAAATATACTAAAACCTTTTAAATAGAATCCTTTTTTAGCTATTTTCATAAAGGAGAAAGAGAGGTTTCTGTCATTTTGTTAAGTGACGAAAATTAAAAGATGTTCTTATTGCAAAGTGGATATTGCAAAATAAATAGGAATCATGAAATAATAGTTTTCAAATTGTTGGGCTGAGTGAGGGGAATTCATTAATTTTGCGGCAATTTTATAAAAAACATAGTATTATATCATGGACTGGTTACAAAATCTATTATTTGATGAAAACTCAATAGCGCATATCGTGCTGCTTTATTCCTTTGTGATTGCAGTAGGAGTGTTGCTGGGAAAAATTAAATTTTTCGGGGTATCGTTAGGTGTTACTTTTGTTTTGTTTACCGGTATTGTCTGCGGACATTTCGGCTTAACGGGGAATACACAGATACTTACATTTTTACAGGATTTCGGACTGATATTGTTCGTGTTCTGTATCGGACTTCAGGTAGGTCCTTCTTTTTTCTCTTCCTTTAAGAAAGGAGGGATTGCCATGAATCTAGTGGCAATGGGGATTGTCGCATTGAACATTGTTGTGGCTGTGGCTTTGTATTATGGCTTGAACGGTCGGATAGAGCTGCCTATGATGGTGGGTATTCTTTGTGGTGCCGTAACGAACACGCCGGGACTGGGTGCTGCCAACGAAGCGTTGAGCCAGTTGAATTACAATGGTCCGCAGATAGCGATGGGATATGCGTGCGCTTATCCGTTGGGAGTGCTGGGTATCATTGGTTCTATTATTGCTATCCGCTACATTTGCCGGATTAATTTGAAAAAGGAGGAAGAGGATATCGCTAAAGAAGAAGCTGCAAATCCTCATCTGACTCCTCGTATGATGCACCTGGAAGTACATAATGAGGCGTTGGCAGGAAAAACGTTGCTTCAGGTCAGAGACTTCATGGGGCGTGACTTTGTTTGTTCACGTATATTGCAGAACGGTCATGTCAGTATTCCTAATCGTGATACTGTCTTCCATCTTGGTGATCAGTTGTTTGTGGTTTGTGCAGAGGACGATGCGGAAGCCATTATTGCTTTTATCGGTCCTAAAATTGAAGTGGATTGGGAAAAGCAGGATACTCCGATGGTATCCCGCCGTATTTTGATTACACAACCTAAAATGAATGGTAAGCAATTGGGTGAGTTTCATTTCAGTAGTATGTATGGTGTGAATGTGACCCGTGTCAACCGTTCAGGTATGGATATTTTCGCTTCACGTAACTTGACCTTGCAGGTAGGTGACCGTGTAATGGTGGTAGGTCCTCAGGATGCGGTGGAACGTGTTGCCAATTTGATGGGTAACTCATTGAAACGTTTGGATCATCCTAATATCGTGACTATTTTTGTGGGTATTTTCCTGGGTATTTTCTTTGGTAGTCTGCCTATTGCGTTTCCAGGTATTCCTACTCCGGTAAAATTGGGTTTGGCCGGTGGTCCGTTGATTGTATCTATTTTGATAGGTCGTTTCGGATATAAATTGAAATTAGTGACTTATACCACTATGAGTGCCAATTTGATGTTGCGTGAAATTGGTATTGCTTTGTTCCTTGCCAGTGTGGGGATAAAGGCTGGTGCGAATTTTGTGAATACGGTTGTCGATGGAGATGGTTTGTTGTATGTGGGTTGTGGTTTCCTTATTACAGTTATACCTTTATTAATAATGGGAGCGGTTGCACGCTGGCATTACAAGATGAATTATTTCATGTTGATGGGGCTTATTGCAGGTAGTAACACAGATCCCCCCGCATTGGCGTATTCTAATCAGACAGCAGGTAATAATGCTCCGGCGGTAGGTTATTCTACTGTGTATCCGGTGTCCATGTTCCTTCGTATTCTGACTGCCCAATTATTGATATTAATATTGGCAAGCTGATATTGGTAAAAAGTATAAAAACAATAAAGTATAAAAACTTGTAGGAGGGGGTGTCAAAAAAATGGTAGCTTGAATCATTTTTTTGACGCACCCTCTTGCTGATTAAAAGAAATAAATATGATTTCAGTAGATGGATTGACCGTTGAGTTTGGCGGTACCACCTTGTTTAGTGACATATCTTTTCAGATAAATGAGAAAGACCGTATTGCCTTGATGGGGAAAAATGGTGCGGGCAAGTCTACCTTATTAAAGATCTTGGCTGGTGTGCGGCAACCTAGTCGTGGAAGGTGTCGGCTCCTAAGGATTGTGTGATAGCTTATCTTCCCCAGCATCTGATGACAGAGGATGGGCGTACTGTATTCGAGGAAGCTTCTCAGGCATTCGCGCATCTTCATGCTATGGAGCAGAAATAGAAGCCATAAATAAGGAACTTGAAACACGTAACCGATTATGAAAGTGATTCAATATATGGAGTTAATCGAGAAGGTTTCTAACCATGAGTGAGAAGTTTTATTCCATTGATCTTACTCATTTTGAAGAAGATGTGGAAAAGGCTTTGCTGGGACTTGGTTTTATGCGTGAGGACTTCAATCGCCCTACCAGTGATTTCAGCGGTGGCTGGCGTATGCGTATTGAGTTAGCTAAATTATTGCTCCAGAATCCGGATGTATTATTGTTGGATGAGCCCACCAACCATCTTGATATTGAATCCATCCAGTGGTTGGAGGATTTCTTGGTCAATAGTGCCAAAGCGGTAATTGTCATCAGCCACGACCGTAAATTTGTAGATAATATCACGACCCGTACCATTGAAGTAACGATGGGACGTATCTATGATTATAAAGTGAATTATTCCCAATATCTGATATTGCGTAAAGAACGTCGCGAGCAACAGATGAAGCAATATGAGGAGCAGCAGAAGATGATACAGGAAACCAAGGATTTCATAGAACGGTTCAAAGGAACTTATAGCAAAACTTTGCAAGTGCAGAGCCGTGTGAAGATGCTTGAGAAATTAGAATTGGTTGAAGTGGACGAAGAAGATACCTCAGCATTGCGGTTGAAATTCCCGCCTTCTCCGCGAAGTGGAAATTACCCGGTCATTATGGACGGGGTAGGAAAGACCTATGGTGATCATGTGGTTTTCAAGAATGCCTCATTGACCATCGAGAGAGGGGATAAAGTGGCTTTTGTGGGCAAGAACGGTGAAGGTAAGTCTACTTTGGTAAAATGTATCATGCGTGAGATAGAGCATGAAGGGACTTTGACGCTGGGACACAATGTGCAGATTGGTTATTTTGCTCAGAATCAAGCCTCTTTGTTGGACGAGAACCTCACGGTCTTTCAAACGATAGATGATGTGGCGAAAGGGGAGATCCGTAATAAAATACGAGACTTGCTGGGTGCATTTATGTTTGGCGGCCCCGAAGCTTCCATGAAGAAGGTGAAAGTGCTCAGTGGTGGAGAACGTACTCGTCTTGCCATGATCAAACTATTGTTAGAACCGGTGAATCTGTTGATTTTAGATGAGCCTACCAATCACTTGGATATGAAAACCAAAGATATCCTGAAACAAGCTTTGATGGATTTTGACGGTACATTGATTGTTGTATCTCATGATCGTGACTTTTTGGACGGATTAGTGACGAAAGTGTATGAATTTGGGAATAAAAAGGTAAAAGAACATCTTTGTGGTATCTATGAGTTCCTGGAAACAAAGAAAATGGAAAGTTTGCAGGAATTGGAAAAATAAATTAGCTTTGTATCTGTTAACTTTGGATTGGATGTGGAGATGCAAACAATTTCTATAGATATAAATAAAGTACAAAAAGGAGACGAGACGGAGTTTCGTCTTCTTTTAATCTTTTCTATCCTCGTCTGATGTCTGTAGCTTGCCGTTTTGTGCCTGAACATATTGCCGAAGATATTGTACAAGTGTCTTTGTCATGTATTGGGAGCAGAAGTCCGCTTTGATACCCAATGCCATTCATTCTTTCCTTTATAAATGCACACAGAATAATTGCCTGAATTATCTGAAGCACCAAGCTGTTGTGCTGGGGCATGAGGAGGAGGTACGTTTGGCGGAAGAACGCATGGTCTTTCAGCTGGCAGGATCGGACGCCAACGAATTTGTGGAATGAGGTGGTTGAGCGTGATATCCGGAAATTGTTGAAAGCTTCCATCTCTAAATTACCTCCTAAATGTCGTCAGGCTTTCGAATTGTCTTACTTTAAAGAGATGACTTATAAAGAGATAGCGGAGGCTATGCATATTTCATCCCGTACGGTGGAAGAACATGTACAGAAAGCCACAAAATTCTTGAGAGAGGATTTGAAGGAGGTATTGTTCTGTCTGTTGTTTTTGCTTCGTTAATACCTTCATGCAGGCTTTTTCTGGAGTCTGTAAAAAATAAAATGCAAAAAAAGCATTTTTTTTTCTTTTTAACCCCGTAGTTCCTTCTAGGTTAATTGTCTTAATAATGAAAGACAATAAAGAAAGTAAATGAAGGACGAAATTTTAATTCGATATATCAATAAGCATTGTACTGCAACCGAAGAAAAAGAGATTTTAGAGTGGTTGAAAGAGAAAGATAACCGTCAGCGTTTATTTGAGCTGGAGCAAATCTGGGGACTGAAAGCTGAAATGCGTTTTTCGGATAAAGGACGTATGGATGAAGCTTATCGGCAACTGAGCAGACAACTTGGCTTGAGTGGGCAGATAGAGAAAAGAGAGAAACCGATACAGAGATTTACCGTCAGGGAATGGTGGAAGTATGCGGCTGTGTTGGTTGCTGTTTGCTTCTTTTGCGACAAACTTGTTCTATATCACGAAAGAGGAACCGGAAGCATACAATACGGTAGTGGTTCCGAAAGGCCAACGGGTTTCTTTATTGCTGAGTGACGGAACAACAGTCTGGCTGAACGCTGAGAGCCGTTTTTCTTATCCGGCTAAGTTCTCGGAAAAATATAGAACGGTCACATTGGAAGGAGAGGGCTATTTTGAGGTGGCACATAATCCCAAATGTCCGTTTACGGTGAAATTGCCGATGTTGAATATCAGGGTGTTGGGTACAAAATTTAATGCAAAAGCCTATTTGGATGAACCGAGTTGGATTACTTTGAAAGAAGGTTCGGTAGAAGTATCAACCTTAGATGACAGAAGTAAGGAAAGAATGTCGCCCAATGACCAGGTATATTACACCGTTAGTGATGGCTTGGTGTTAATAAGGAATTCGGCGCAGGCAAATGTGGATAGTTGGACTACTGGTGACCTGAGATTCGACAATAAGACTTTGAAAGAAATGGCAAAGGTTATAGAACGTCGGTATGATGTGAAAATCAGGATTATGGATAGTTCGCTGGTTGAAGAATATTTCACTTGCCATTTTAGGAAAGACTTGACCATAGCCCAGGCGATGGAATTGTTGAAAGAAACCAGACGGGTGGATTATAGAATTGAAAAGAAAACGGTATACCTATATAAAAAATAACAGTATGTGAAACTTTGAAAAACAACGGATGCCTATGAAGTAAAACCTTTGCAAAAAATGAAGGGTCGAAGACGCACCACCATCTTTCGACCCGGATTAATGAGTAACCTTATAATTTATTACAAACTAATCAATTACAAATGTATGGATAATATTATGAAATGCACGCCATTGGGTGAGCAAAAATCACTATGGCTACGAAAAACATTGTTAATTATGAAATTCTTTGTTCTTTTTCTATTATTGGGAACTGTCCCGTGTTGGGCAGGCATCGCTTATTCACAGAATGTGAAGATGTCTTTGGACATGGAAAATACTACGGTGCATGACGTGATTAATGCTATTGAGAAAAAAGGAAATTTCTATTTTACCTATAATCTGAATCAAGTCAATGTCAATAGAAAAGTATCCATTAAAGTAGAAAATAAAACGATTAACCAGATTTTAGATCGGTTATTTTCAAAATCAGGTATCGATTATAAAATAGAAAATCGTCATATTGTATTATATAAGCAAGCAACTCCCGAAGTAGAAGCAGTGAAACAACAGAAATCTATAAACGGTATTGTAGCCGATGAGCAGGGTGAACCTATCATTGGTGCCAGTGTATTGGAAAAAGGTACTACAAACGGTACGATTACTGATTTGGATGGTCGTTTTACTTTATCTATCGGTAAGGGAACTGAATTGATTGTTTCTTATGTAGGTTATACCACAAAGACCGTGAAAATAGGTAATCAGTCTACTATAAAAATTGTATTAATAGAAGATACCAAGACATTGGATGAGGTGGTTGTAATTGGTTATGGTACACAGAAAAAGTCTGATGTTTCAGGTTCGGTAACATCAGTATCGGGTGATAAACTGTCTAAGATTCCTACTGCAAATGCAGAGATGGCATTGCAAGGTATGGCTCCGGGTTTGTCGGTAAACTTTGGCAGTGGTGCTGCCGGTTCTTCTGCCACTTTGCAGGTACGCGGTGTGACTTCTTGGAAAGATGATGATGGCGAGAACAGTGAAAGTAACGGTCCACTAGTGATTATCGATGGTGTCCCGGGTAATATGTCTTATCTTAATCCTGAAGATATTAAATCGATTTCCGTATTGAAAGATGCTGCTACTGCCGCTATCTATGGTTCACGTTCGGCAGCTGGTGTTATTTTGATTGAAACACATCGTGGTACGATGAATTCAGCTCCGAAGATTACTTTTCCGGTTATTGGGGGTTGAGTGCCATGCCGAAGCGTCTGGAAGTTTGTAATTCAGCTGAGTTTATTAAAGTACGTAAGATGGCATTAACAAATGCAGGTACGGATGAAAGCCGCTGGCCTAAATATATCAGCGAGTACGAGAGAGACCCGACTCAGTTTGCTGATACTGATTGGCAGAAAGAGTATTATCAACGTGGTTTTACACAAAAATATAACATTGGTTATACGGCAGGTAGTGCTAATTCCAATGTGTCTCTTTCTGCTTTCTATAGTAAGACGGACGGTGTGACTATTGCTACCGGAGATGAAAAGTTCGGTTTCCGTTTAAACTCTGATGTTACCCGTGGTAAGTTTAAAATGGGTGAATCTGTAAGCTATAGCCGTTGGTCGGCCGATTTGGAA
>OKWC01000022.1_pt1 | contig 24515 bp, 26 predicted proteins | sample 1606971 | NCBI WGS metagenome assembly OKWC01 (sample SAMN04414076, study PRJEB24778) | human gut metagenome | material: faecal | host: Homo sapiens
CTCACTTTGTCCCGCCTTAGTAGTTATGATGATAGCACCTGCACCACCACGCGAACCATGAAAGGGCAGTAGCCGCGGGACCTTTCAATACGTTTATGCTTTCCACATCATCCATATTGATAGAGTTTTTGTTAGTGATAGCACCATCTACCACATAAATAGGTTCATTGGCCGGATTATCCGACTGGGACGAAGAAGGAATGGAACCTGCACCACGCAAATAATAGTACCTGCATCAAAACCAGAACTGGCACCACCTATAAAACGTGCTCCCGACACTTTACCGGCCATAGCATTACCCAAATCGGTCCTGTCGTGAAATAGTTAGATACCTCACCTGCCACCTTTTGTGTAGAATAACCCAACGCTTTTTTGTTTACGGTTCAATCCTTGAGCAGTTACAACCACTTCATCCAACACTTTTGTGTCCGACTTCATTGTTACAGTAATAGTACCACGCTGAATTCCAACTCGCTGAGTAATCATACCCAGATAAGAAACAATCAGCGCTTTGGCATCTGTAGGAATATTATTGATAGCAAACTTGCCATCCACATCCGTAATTGCTCCCATAGTAGTCCCTTCCACTAAAACAGACGCACCTATTATCGGCTCACCATCATCCGCAGAAGTTACAACTCCTGCAACTGTTTTAGGCGCTTGAGCCATAGAGAAGCCGATACCCAACCACAGACAAGCTAGTAACATTAACACTTTTTCTTTCATACTCACTCTCTTTTAATTAAACATTATCCAAGTTCTTTTGGAACTTAGTTCTATAAAAGAGGAAAGTACAAGAATTCATTTCTTATAAAAAAAACGCCTAAATATTAGTCGTTCCAAACGATATTCAACTGTTAAAAGAGTAATTTCACACAAAGGATAAATAGTTAAAGAAATAAAAAAAGCAAGATACTTTATTTGGAACAAGATATCTGAAGAAGAAAATGATTATCTTGGCAATTTTCATGTATTTCACATCATTTTATACTAAAATAAAAATAATTACCTTGCATCTAACAAATATCACAACTAAACAATACTTATGAATAAAAAAATATCATAGACAAAAATAATAGACTTATTCTTTTGTTTTGATAAAATTTTATATCTTGCAATATTATTAATAAAATGAGTTCCAAAAGAACTTTATGCTTACCGTTCTCCTCTATTCATTAAGTCCACCATACTTATATTATTTCCCCCTTTTACTTGATACACAATATATTATGAATATTTTTTTAGTCACTTTCTACTTATACTCTACCATTAGCATAATCAGCACTCTAAAAATCAGGCTATTATCTATTTAATATTCTATTTATTTTCTACTTATATGAACCATAAAACGATCAATCGTTTTCTTTATTACACAATTACAGTATTTATCAATCTACTAAATTCTAATCGGTCAAACTCGCAGGCGCGCCCCAATAAAGGCTAACAGTTGGTATAGCCTTCCACCTGACATACGCATATCAGCTAATATTTGCCATATCGGATGCCCTCTCACACCATAATCACAGTACCCTACTATCTTATCTCCTATCCCTCACTGCTGCAAAGCTTCAACTGGTCTGGAAGTATTTCTGCATTTTCCATCTCCAAGAATAGAAGAAAAAGTCTCTTTCTCCGCAAAAATCCTCTTCTTTTCTGGAGAACAAAATGAAGAGGAGCCCTTTTCTTTTTTTGCCCTGCTTTACTTTGTAACTTCATGTTTTCATGTCCACATTTTCCGTTGAAATGCCTACGTTACTACCGTCCACATACAAATTCTTGTATTTTGAAATCTCTATCAACAAGTAATCAGTACTCACCTCTACACACTTCCGTTGTTGTACCGCCTCAAAGTAATGGTCCTGTATACTTCCGGAAGTAAGAATTCCAATTTTTTCGTATTGGGCTTTACTAAAAAATCCACGTTCCAACAGTGCATCCACTACTTGCTGTACATAATCGGCCGTACATCCTTCGGGCAATCTGCGAGTAAAAAGCAGACACCTATCCTCTCTCCAACAGCAAAGACATCCTTTGTGGTAAATACGTGCCAATAAATGCAATACAAGCAATGTAGCCCAACTCTTGTTCCACCAACAATATTTTATCATTCTCGAAGAAATCCACACTCAGGTAGAAAAATTCCAATCCGGTTGTTTGTAATGCCATATCGATATTTTTTATTGATGACAAATATAGAAAGAAGCCCAGACGGAATGACGCGATTTGACGCGATTTGACACAATAATACGCAATAATGCACAATTGATGCTCCACACACATCTTGAATAGCAGCCGGAAAGATATAGACGATAAAAGACGAAAGATATATTATCTTACATGGGTATCATTATAGATGTTACAATTTTATCAAATATACATAGAAAACAGATAGATGTATACAAAAAAAAGAGAAACTGACTCCAAAGGAAAACAGTATCTCTTTTTTATCTTATAAGATTCTTCTCTATTATTCTTCCGTATAGCGTTCAATAGTCTGATCACGATCAGGACCTACCGAAACAATCTTGATCGGGGTTTCCAGCTGTTCTTCCAAGAAAGTGACATACGCATTGAATTCTTCCGGGAATTCATCCTCACTGGTCATCTTGGTCATATCAGCCTTCCATCCGGGAAGCTCAGCATATACTGGTTCCAGTCCCTCACTAATATCATAAGGGAAGTAATCAATTTCCTCACCATTTACTTTATAAGCCACACATGCTTTGATGGTTTCGAAATCATCCAACACATCGCTCTTCATCATAATTAACTGAGTCACCCCGTTTACCATGATAGAATACTTCAAAGCTACAAGATCAATCCAGCCACAACGACGTTCACGACCTGTCACCGCACCATATTCATGACCTAAATCGCGGATTTTCTTACCAGTTTCATCAAACAATTCGGTAGGGAAAGGACCTGCCCCCACACGGGTACAATACGCTTTCATGATACCGTATACATTACCAATTTTTATTAGGACCGATACCTAAACCGGTACAAGCACCGGCACAAATGGTATTTGAAGAAGTGACAAAAGGATAAGAACCGAAATCAACATCAAGCATCGTTCCCTGCGCACCTTCACAAAGCACACTCTTACCCGACTTCAGAAGATTGTTTATTTCGTGTTCACTGTCCACCAAATGGAACTGTTTCAGGTATTCGATACCCTCCAACCATTGTTTTTCCAGTTCGGTTATATCATATTCATAATTCAGACTTTTCAAGATCTGTTCGTGACGTGCCTTTGCCTTTCCATACACTTCTTCAAAATTATGAAGGATATCACCTACACGTACACCGTTACGACTCACTTTATCAGTATAAGTAGGACCTATACCTTTTCCGGTAGTTCCCACTTTGGCATCTCCTTTAGCAGCTTCATAAGCAGCATCCAGAATGCGGTGAGTAGGCAAAATCAAATGAGCTTTCTTTGAAATGTGCAAACGTTCTTTCAGGGGGTGTCCGCTAGCCTCCAAAGCTTCAGCCTCAGCCTTGAACAAAGCCGGATCCAGTACCACACCATTACCAATAATGTTTACTTTATTTCCTTGAAATATTCCGGAAGGAATGGAACGGAGCACATATTTCTGGCCTTCGAATTCCAGTGTATGACCTGCATTCGGACCTCCCTGGAAACGAGCTACCACATCATAACGGGGAGTCAGAACATCGACAACCTTTCCTTTGCCTTCATCACCCCATTGCAAACCTAACAAGACATCTACTTTCATGTTTCTTCGTTTTATGTTACTTATCTTTTTTCTTCCTACGCTTGGCCCAAGTACACTTGCTGCATACACCATAGATATATAAGGAATAGTGCGAGGCATGAAATTTCTTCAGTTTCGTATTGGCAATGGCTTGTTTCAGATTCTCATCCTGAAATTCGGTCACTTTGCCACATTCCGTACATATCATGTGATGATGGGTTTCATTGTTGTACGCACGCTCGTACTGGGAAGAATTGCCGAACTGATGTTTAATAACCAATTTTGCATCGATAAAAAAGAATGATGGTATTATAAAGAGTAGCCCGGCTTACCCGGAATTTTCCTTCATTTGCCATATAATTATAAAGCGTATCAATGTCAAAATGACCTTTAATGGAATAGATAGTATCGAGTATAGCATATCGTTCAGGTGTCTTCCGATGCCCGTTAACCTGCAGATATTCTGTCAAGATCTGCTTTACCTTATCTTTCACATTCTCTTCCATCACAGATTTCAGTTCCGCCGTCAAAGTTAAGCCTTTTTATGATAACATGAAAGTTTAATGCCAATATTCTGTTTCTAATTTTATTTCTCCAGCCAAAGAAGCTATTTCTACCTTATCTGATTTGGTTAATGGAGCCAACAACCGATTCACCTTTTTGCCATTTTCCTTGCTTTGAACGGCAAACTTCTTCAAAGCAGTAGCAGCTGCTTTGCGGGGCAGCACTCCCTCGCTTTGTAAAGTGACCATTGCCTGATCCAAAAATTCAGCTTCCGAACGCTCAGTCAGCTGATTTCCCTTCATCAACAGCCTTGCCATCAGCATAAAGCCACATAACTGAAAATATTCACGCTCATCGGCCATCCATTCAAAAGCCTTCTCCGAAGCATAAGGTAAATATTGGAACAAACTCATGCAAGTCAGTTCCGCTATTTCAGGATAGCGCATATCTTCTACCCATATATCAGCTATTTCCGGATAAAATGTTTCTACCGGCTGTAACATTCCCGCCAGAATTTTACATTCACGGATATTTTCTTTCCATAAAGCTTGCGCCACTTCATGATTTTTTTCATAACGAGCAGCTATTTCTTTCAAACGCGGAAGTTCGATGCCAAAATTCAGTTTATAGTCTAATCCCTTCTCACGCATACTTTGGGAAACCACCCCATTCATAAACAAACGGAATTGCCCCTTTATGTCCTTTATTGTTTCGTGTACATCCATATTTATTCTTATTCATTTCTATAAGGAAGATTCGCAAATTCTTTGCTATAACGTAACATTTGCTCCGCGTAACCTTCATTATAAGATACTTTTACATCTATAATATTTCCATCCTTATCTGTCACGGCCTCATATACAGGATTTACAAAACCTTTGTAAGGAGCCAGATGAAGTTTTTCATAACGTGCCAATATCTCGGCGTGCAAAACCGGATCTATTTTCACCGCATACTTTTCGACCAATTTACGGGCAGCCTCAAAATCTCCTTCACTTTTAATGCGTTGTATCTCAGCCAGCAACTGTCCGAACAGAGTGCGCAATTTTTGATAATCGTTTATCTTCACATACGTTTTCTCATCCTTCTTAACCAGTTCAACCACCTTATCTGCAGCACCTTTCTCAAATGTCCACCGCGCAATGAGCTGGCGGTTACGCATGTGTGCTTCCTCTACCATATTACCTAACTCGATGCGGACTAACTGGGTCATCAGACCATTCATCATATAAGTATAATATTCTGCTTTAAAGGCATCTCCATCCGGTGTAAGCCCCAACTCTACCATTTTGTCATCCGGCAGATAGTACAAACCGAATAAATCGGCACGTGCCTCTTCTATCGTAGATCCATACGCTTTCAAAGCATCCTGATCTACTCCCGGTAACAACTGACCAGAACCGTGCCCCAAACATTCATGCAAATCAGTATGTAAATCCCCTGTAAGATCTGCATATTTCTTTATCCATTCTTTCTCTTCGGCACCGCAAACAAATTCATCTGTAAATCCATTACCATGAGCCGCTTTATTATAGGCTTCAGTCAGATTTCCGATGGTTACAGACTTAGAACCATGCACACTACGAATCCAGTTGGAATTAGGGAGATTAATCCCAATCGCTGTAGCAGGATACAAATCCCCCCCCAGCATAGCGGCTGTAATCACCTTGGCCGACACACCTTTCACTTCCTTTTTTTTTAAACCGATGATCTACAGGTGAGTGATCTTCAAACCATTGAGCATTAGCGCTGATGATTTCCGTGCGCTTGGTTGCTTCCAGATCTTTAAAATTCACAATGGACTCCCAACTAGCTTTCAGTCCTACGGATCTCCATAACTTTCAATAAAGCCGTTAACAAAATCCACGCGTGAATCCAAATCCTTCACCCACGCAATAGAATATTCATCAAAATCTTTCAAGTCCCCATTCTTATAAAATCGAATTAATTTTTTCGATTAACTATTTTTTGTTGTGCATCTTCTGCCACACCAAGAGCCTTATCCAACCAATAAATGATCTTATCAATGGCTTGCCCATACAATCCTCCAGATCTCCAGACCTTTTCTTGTACTTTTCCGTCCTCCTTTACTAAACGGCTGTTCATACCAAACATTACCGGCATCATATCATCCGGATTCTTCAAATTATGATAAAAATCTTCCGCTTCTTTCTGGGTTACCCCTTCGTAATAATTTGCAGCCGAAGTCAGGACCAAATCCTCCCCGTCTGCCTGATTCACACGTTTAGGCATCATTTCAGAATCAAAAATCACCGGAAAGACTTCTTCACAAAGTTCTTCCACTGTTTCCCCTTTACCCAAAGGTAACTTCAATGCATCCACACTATTCAATGCATCCCTAAAAAATTCCGGAGTGAAACCTGGTACGAACTTATTTGAAGCATAATGATGATGAATTCCGTTAGAAAACCATATGCGTTTCAGATAAGTTTCCAAATTGACGAAATTCACATCTGTACGATCTCCCTGATACTCTGTATATACGGTTTCCAACATTTTACGAATAAGCAAATTGTATTTGCCATTCTGATCAAACAAAATATCACGGCCTTGCAAAGCAGCTTGTGACAAATAGTAAATCAACTTTTTTTGTTTCAAACTCAGTTCTTCAAATCCATACACTTTATATCGAAGTAACTGTAAGTCGGCAAATTGTTCAACCGTATAATCAAATTCCTCCATTTCATTCATGCTTTTATCTACTTCATTGCAACCAACCTGTTTCATTTCTACAATTAACGTTTTTTATAGATACATAATTCGTGAGCCGAAACAAAAAAAGGAAAACAATTGTTTTCCTTTTTCTTAATTATAATGTAGCAAATTATGCTCTTATTTCTTTTCTTGATTTCTCTTACGATAGCCATTAGGAGTCTCACCCACATTCTTATAAAACGCAGCATAAAAAGATTGGCGATTAGCAAAACCTACCATTGCACTGATCTCTTCCACATTCTTATCCATATAGCGTTTATCAACTAAAAGATGCAAAGCATCTTTAATACGATATTCATTCAACAAACAAGAATAATTCATTCCGAAGCGGGAATTCACTACAGCTGACAAATAACGAGTATTTGTCTTTAATTCTTTCGCCAAGTCTTTTGCTGAATAATTAGGGTCTTTGTACTTTTTCTGAACAACTACAATGTTCAAAATCTTATCATACAATTCATCGGCAAGTTCTGCTCTAATCAGAGATCTGTAAGCAGCCTTTTTCTCTTTCTTTTCTCTCAGGTTATACGGTTTTTTCTTAGGAGCCGCTTCCTGGGTTTCTGATTTTTTTTCCACGTCGCTCATCAGTTAATTTTTCTTTTTAATTTTTCGTTGTTTGGTTAGTTATATAAATGCAAATATCTAAATTTTGGACAAAATGTGGGAAAAAGTTTTTTCATATGCAACTTTTTTTGCTTAATTTATTTCTTAAATAATCACAACACTTTGTTTTTTAAGTGGCAAAAAAAGTTTATTTGTCCAATCTACAATAACCAACCTCTCTTTTAAGCAATAATTTCAAAACAAATGAATTATGAATAAAAGTATATCTTATTTACTATTATTAGGCAGAGATTCCTACCAAATCTAAAGATTTTACTACCTTTGTAACCGATTACATTTTAAAATAACAAACAGATATGTTCCAAACTCTAAAAAACTACTTTGGATACGATAGTTTCCGTCCTTTACAGCAAGATATTATTCAAAATATATTAGCTCAAAAGGATACTTTGGTATTAATGCCTACAGGAGGAGGAAAATCCATCTGTTATCAATTACCGGCTTTACTGATGGAAGGTACGGCCATTGTCGTTTCACCCCTTATTTCTTTAATGAAAGACCAAGTGGAAAGTTTACAAGCAAACGGAATTGCAGCACGGGCACTGAACAGCAGCAATAATGAAACAGAAAATATAAATCTACGTCGCGAATGTCTTCAAGGAAAAATCAAATTGCTTTATATTTCACCTGAACGATTACTTATAGAAACAAACTTCCTGCTGAAAGATATTCAAATTTCTTTATTTGCCATTGATGAAGCTCATTGCATCTCACAATGGGGACATGATTTCCGGCCTGAATATACCCAATTAAAGGTATTACGTAATCAGTTTCCCAAAGTACCGATTGTAGCATTGACTGCTACAGCTGACAAATAACCCGAAAAGACATTGTACAACAATTGGCCTTGAAAGATCCTAAAATATTCATATCTTCCTTTGATCGGCCCAATCTGAGTTTGGAAGTTAAAAGAGGCTACCAACAAAAGGATAAGATGCGGACTATTCTTGAATTCATAGAAAAACACAAAAATGAATGTGGTATCATTTATTGCATGAGCCGCAGCAAAACAGAAAATGTGGCCGCAATGCTGATGAAACAAGGTATCCGTGCAACCGTTTATCATGCAGGATTAAGCAGCGATATGCGTGATAAGGCACAAAATGATTTCATAAATGATCGTGTACAGGTGGTGTGCGCCACTATTGCTTTCGGGATGGGAATTGATAAATCCAATGTACGCTGGGTTATTCATTATAACCTTCCTAAAAGCATAGAAAGTTTCTATCAAGAAATAGGACGTGCCGGGCGTGATGGTATGGAAAGTGATACTTTGCTGTTCTATTCACTGGGAGACTTGGTTATGCTTTCCAAATTCGCTACAGAAAGCAGCCAGCAGGAAATTAACTTAGAGAAATTACACCGGATGCAACAATATGCTGAATCGGATATCTGTCGGAGGCGTATCCTGCTGAACTATTTTGGTGAAACCATGGACCATGATTGTGGCAACTGTGATGTGTGCCGTAATCCCCCCGAACGCTTTGACGGAACAATCATTATACAAAAAAGCTTTGAGTGCAATAGCCCGAACTAACCAACAAATAGGTACTCACATGTTAATAGACATATTGAAAGGGTCAGCAAACCAAGAACTGATTGACAAAGGTTATGACAAACTGAAAACATATGCCGCAGGAAGAGATATTCCCGCACGCGACTGGCAAGATTATCTGCTGCAAATGCTGAATCTAGGATATTTCGAAATAGCCTATAATGAGAACAATCACCTCAAAATAACTGAAAGCGGGCAAAAAGTATTGTTCGGCAAAGAATCCGCCATGCTGGTAGTCATTAAACGGGAAGAATTCGTACCTGCTAAGGAAAAACGCAAAAAGAAAGCCAAGGAAGAGGTACTCTTTCCCACTCCGGTTACTTTGGTAATTGAAAACAAAGGACTTGTTTCGAGGAGTTTACGTACTGCGTAAAAAGCTGGCGGACCAGCAAGCTATACCTGCCTATATTGTTTTATCCGACAAGACTTTGCACCTGATCGCCACCCAACAACCTACAACAATAGAAGCATTCGGCAACATCAATGGTATTGGCGAATATAAGAAAGAAAAATACGGAAAAGAGTTTATAGAGTTGATAAAGAAGGTACTGAAGAAATGAAAAACTATTCTTCCCATATACCAACAAGAGGCTGTCTCAAAATGAGACGGCCTTTTTTTGTGTTTGCAAAAAAATCGGGCAAGTCCTAACTTCGCTCAGTCAGAACTTGCCCGTCTCCCTAATTTTTTGTATCTTAGGGAATCAAGTCAAAATATCCCAAAGATCATGTTTAAAAGTTATACATCCAACGATAATCTGCTTTTACCTCCGTGTTTAGGCGATTTTATTCCCCAGAACGATCCGGTCCGGGTTGTTCACCGTATCATTGAACAGATAAACCTTGAAAAACTTTACCGCAGGTATTCTCCCCAAGGCTGTTCTGCATACCACCCTCGCATGATGCTTCAGATTCTGGTCTATGCTTATCTGCGTAATATCTATTCCAGCCGTCGCATAGAAGAATTCTGTCGCAATGACATCCGCTTCATGTGGCTTACCGGCAATGTGACTCCTGACCATAATACCATCAATCGTTTCCGCAGCAGCCGGCTGAAGGATGTACTCAAGACAATATTTGCCACCATCGTAAAGTTCCTTGTGGCGGAAGGTTTTGTAAGTCTGGATGTGGCCTGTACCGACGGGACGAAGATGGAGGCGGATGCCAACCGTTATACGTTCGTCTGGGGTAAGTCCATACATACGCGTATATCCAGAATCGCGGAACAGCTTGAAGAGATATGGCAGTACGCCGAGTCCGTCACCAAGCAGGAACTGCGTGATTCCGCACCCATCACATATCAGGATATCACTCCGGAGAAAGTGGAAAAGGCACTTTGCCAGATAGATGATGCCCTGAACGGAGTGGATGCAGACAGGAAAATGAAAGCGAAGGTAAGACGTGTAAGGAAGTCATGGCCCGAACAGCTCAGGAAATATGAATCACAGGGAAAGATACTTGACGGACGCAATAGCTACTCAAAGACAGACAATGACGCTACTTTCATACGCATGAAAGAGGACCACATGAGGAACGGACAGCTCAAACCCGGATATAATCCCCAGATCAGTACCAACAGACAGTTCATTCTGAACTATACCATCCATCAGTGTGCCGGTGATACCTCCACCTATCCCCTGCATATGGATAATTTCCATTCCCTTTACGGCAGATACCCTGACGTATCTGTCTGTGATGCCGGATACGGAAGCGAGGAGAACTATCTGTACGCCTTCAGACATGGCATTGAAACCTTTATAAAGTACAACAATTTTCATAAGGAACAGAAAAGGAACTTCCGGAACGACCCGTTTCTCTCTGCCAACTTTTATTATAATGAAGAAACCGACGGCATGTACTGTCCGATGGGACAGAGAATGGAAAGACTCTCCGATGCAAGGCGGATAACAGACAACGGTTTTGTGCAGACCATCTCAAGATACAGGGCACGTAACTGCAAAGGCTGCCCGCTAAGATGCCGGTGTCACAGAAGCCGGTCGGAAAGAATTGTGCAGGTAAACCATCGTCTGAGGAAAATCAAGGAAAGGGAACGTGAAAAACTGCTCTCTGATGAAGGCCTGAAATATCGCAGCCAGCGACCGCAGGATGTGGAAGCCGTATTTGGAAACCTCAAGAACAACAAGCACTTCAAGAGGTTCCATCTTCGTGGGCTTAAGAAGGTTGAAATTGAGTTCGGCCTGCTGGCCATTGCACATAATCTTGCAAAAGTAGCCTCTTAGGGGGCTTATGGCAACGAAAAAAAAAGTTTGAAAGGATGAAACCTTCAAAAGTAAGTTTATAAACTCCTTTTTGAGAAAAATCCAAATGACTTCAATTGGAGATGAAACAAAAGAGGCCATCTCAACTCTATTTTGAGACAGCCTCACTAATGTAACTTTACCAGTTCACCACTTTATCCACAATCTTCTGCTGTTCGCTGGCAGTGCGGCGTAAATAGATACGAGTGGTTTCTATGCTTTCATGCCCCATGAGGTCGGCAAGTAAAGCAAGGTCGTTAAAGCGGTCAAGGAAGTTTTTGGCGAAACGGTGACGGAATGAATGAGGGTAAACCACCTCTTTGTTCATCCCGTATTTTTCAGCAAAATGTTTGAGTTGAGAGCTATTCCACGAGTAGTAATGCGCTGTCCAAACCGATTCAGAAAGATGTAGCCGGAAGTAAGTCCTATTTCTCTGAGCCATTTCGCAGCCTCCGTGCGCAAGTTCTTCGGGATATACAAACGGCGTATCTTTCCTCCCTTGCTGTATAGGTCAAGATGCCCGATTTGTATATGTTCTGCTTTGATATGGAGTAGTTCGCTGACACGTGCCCCTGTAGCAGCCATAAACCATACGATGAAATACCACTCATCATAACCATCTGCTTTGAGCTGGGCTTTGAGAAATTTGTAATCGGCATCGCTTATTACATTTTCCAAAAAGTTCTTCTGTTGTACCTTTACGAACTTCACTTTCAGTTTCTCTTGTTTTGTAAATTCCAGATACTTATTGATACCTTGCAGCCGAAGGTTCACCGTCTGTGGCTTAAAGTTCTCCACCAAGTACCCCTTATATGCCAAGAGGTTCTTCTTGTTTACTTCTCCATAATGATTGAGGAAATACTGTACCGTCCACACATACGATGTAACGGTGTTCTTGGCGAGATTAGTCTTTGCCAAATGATTTTTGAATTTTGTTACCATACTACATTGATTTATAATGAATACAGTAACAATATAAGAGAATATATCGAACATGATAAGAAGTTGCCTGAAGGATGGGCTATGTGCAGGCTTGAATAAGTTGTAGATTATGAACAACCTACTGCTTATATTATAAATTCAACGGCTTATGATGATTCCTACTCAATACCAGTCTTAACAGCAGGTAAGTCTTTTATAATTGGTTATACCAATGAAGCGACAGGGATATGCTCAAATCTTCCTTGTATAATCTTTGATGATTTTACAACAGATTCAAAACTAGTTGTTTTTCCTTTCAAGGTAAAATCATCAGTAATGAAGATTCTAAAAATGCACAGTGATATTGAGATTGATTATGTGGCAATGTTTATGAGTGTCACATATCAATCTGGTTACACTCATAAACGATATTGGATTTCTGAATACTCAAAATAAGAGATACCTATACCACCGAAGGCAGAACAAAAACGGATTGTTTATACAGCCCGTAATATTTCATTCATCGTATCAAGCACCATATCTATTTTAGCCACAATTCGTTCTTGCTCTTTATATGGCGGTATGGGTATTAAAACATTACCAATAGATGTTTTTGTTAAACTGGGCATAGCCGTACTTTTATCTAATTTGCTAAAATCAAATGATAAGCAGAAATAATACAGATATTTATCAAGTATAGCATCATTAGCCTTCAAGCCAAAAGCTGTATCAACGTTCCAAAAATGTTCCTCTACGAATATAGGATTATTAATTGTACCTTTTCTTCCAATTATTGTAGAACCTGCGATGCAAAGATACTGATTAGCTCTGCCTATAACACCGCCACTACCATAAATTGGATATATACCGTTAAGTGTTTCAACATTTTTTTTTGAGACTTCCCATTCGTTATTACTTGTAATCTGTTTCATTTTACAAATAGCCCATCCTTCAGGCAACTGTGTATAATGCCCGTTATCACAAGGTGTGAAGTCGGGATTTATGCGCTTCAACAGTTCAATGGCTGGCTCGTCATTCGGATCTTGCGGCACGAGTTTGCCGTGAATAGCAAGATTGAGGATTTTACTTTTTGCCTGCTTGATAGTTGTTTGTAAATCTTCCTTGCTATTCTTGATAGTATTAATTAAAGAAATCCACTTAGCCACCTCTACAACAATTCTTTCTTGTTCCTTTAAGGGTGGAATAGGTATCATTAATTGCGAAAGCTTTTGAGCATTGATATTAGATTGATTAACAGCATCCGTTTTTACATTATAGCACCAATTACGATAATAGCTGCTATTCATTACAGTATTAAGGTAGTCTGAAAAAATCAATATCGGTCTAATGCGAATAAGATAGCCAGCATATATGGCTGGTTGTTCTTTCTTATAGATTGCCGTTTTCCCTACCCATTCACTACTGTTTGTGCGATTGAACAGTAAATCGTCTTTTTCAAGTGAGTACAGCTTAATATCTTCATTATTTGACGAATACACTAAATTAGAATAATCGATTGTACCGACATTAGTAATATTCCCCATTCGCAAGACAGCTATTTTTCCCACACTTAAAGACTTCTCTGAAGTTCCGTATTTCAATTCGCACACAATATCTTCTAAATTGCACCATTCCCACCCATTTGGTAACAAATAGGGATAATGGGGCGTATCGGAAGATTTTGCAGACTTCTTACTCCGTTTAATTTTGCCTTCTTTTATCAGTCGTTCTTTTTCAGCCTTGATTCGTTCGAGCAGAACTGATGCTGGTTCATCGTTGGGATCTTGGGGTACAAGTTTTCCATGTATCGCAAGGTCGAGTATCTTTTGACGTAACGCTTTTGTATCCATCATTATATTTCTGTTTGTAATTGTGCAGTTTTGGCTGCACAATTACTATTCATGTTCTTCCAGTTTCTTTAATTCCTCATTTTCTTCAAACTCTTCAATCCATTCCTTCACCTTAGCTTGCAATAAAGCCTTGTTGGGGAGATAGAGTTGATAAGCAGAAGCATAGATGTTAGCATCCTTAGGCAAGGTAAGTTCCACTAGTGCATCGTTCTTCTCCTTACACAGTAGAATACCAATTGTCGGCTTTTCAAAGTCTTGTTTGACATAGCGGTCGTAATAGTTGACATACATCTGCATCTGCCCAAGGTCTTGGTGAGTTAGTTTGTCTATCTTCAAATCTATAAGCACATAGCATTGTAGTAAACGATTGTAAAACACCAAGTCAACAAAGAAATGCTGCTCATCAAATGTGAACCTTTTCTGCCTTGCTTCAAATAGAAATCCTTTGCCAAGTTCTAATAGGAATTGCTGCATCTTGTTGATAATGGCATTCTCTAATTTAGACTCTGAATAAACTGCATCGGGTTTTAGACCAAGAAACTCTAATGTGATGGGATTCTTGATAATGTCTGATGGTTTCCCAATAGATTGTCCTTCCTTAGCCAACCGCATTACTTCATCTTTGTTACGGCTCAAAGCCAATCTCTCATAAAGACAGCTTCCTACTTGACGGCTGAGTTGTCTTTTAGACCATTGTTGTTGGGTACATTCTATTTCATAGAAACTGCGGGCATCCGGATTTTCCACCCTCATCAGTATAAGATAATGAGACCATGAGAGAGCGAATGTCGGCTCAGAGATACATTCCTCTGACTTCGGATAATCGGCTAACCACTGGTTAGCCTTTTGACTCGGCTTTGGACAACCACTGGTTAGCCCTTTAGAAAAAACAATATAAAACTGCCGTATATTCTTAAGAGTTGAATATGACCATCCATCTCCCAACCTATCAGTCAGACGTTTTGGAGAGTTCTTTCAGCACCGCCTTTCCATATTCGGCTCTTGTTTCCCCCTTTTGCTCATATTCTACTATATATTGTCCGATATGGAACTTAGTATAAACCTCAGCTATATTGACGGCTGTTGCCACACGTTCCCTTGCCTGCGTGACAAGGTTAACAACCTTCAAGAACAGGTCGTTTATATATTTATCATTTGTGAAAATCTCTTTTCCCATAACTCAATTTTCTTCAATATTCGCAAGTAGCTTTTCAAGTTCAACCACAGCAGCACTTATCGTTTGGCTTTTATCCTTTATATCAGCCATCAGCTCTGCCAATGAACGGTTGGCCACCTCACCACCTTGCTTTATCCAAGTAATGTCAAGACTTGTTTTGTCTCTGGTAAGAATTTCATCTACAGGGTATTTACGCCAACGACCTTGCGGAGTATTTTCTGCATCGTATGTCTCTACTCGATTATTATAGCAAGAAACAAAATCATCCAAATGATGCCGTTCCAGTTTATTGGTGGCAAGCGTATGCTTTATATCTGTACGGTAGTCGTAAAACCATATTTCCTTGGTCGGTTGTCCTTTGCTGAAAAACAACACGTTGGCTTTTACGCCTTGGGCATAGAAAATACCTGTAGGTAAACGCAAGATAGTATGCAAATTAAAATCCTGCAATAAGCGTTTACGAATAGTCTCACCTGCTCCAGCCTCAAAGAGAACATTATCAGGAAGTACAACTGCTGCACGTCCTCCCGTTTTGAGCATAAGCATCATGTGCTGGAGGAAATTTAACTGGTTATTCTTGGTCTCTACATAAAAATCCGGGCGGTTAATATCCACCGATCCAGCCGGACGAGTTCCAAAAGGAGGATTGGCAAGAATCACATCTACAAGAGTTGACGGTTCTTTTTCCAAAGAATCCTCACAAACAATCGGACTACGGTCTGTACCAATACCATGCAAATAAAGATTCATGGAAGCAAGCGTCACCACTAAAGGCGTATTATCCACACCATGCAAAGCTTTGTCACGCAAGAAATCACGTTTTTTCTTTACTTGCTGACTGACCTTTCATATAATCGTAAGCTGTAAGCAAGAATCCACCCGTTCCACAAGCCGGGTCACAAACCGTTTCCCCCATTTGCGGATTGATACAATCTACCACTGCCTGAATAAGTGGACGAGGAGTAAAATACTGTCCTGCCCCGCTTTTCTTGTCTTGTCCGTTCTTTTCAAGAATGCTTTCGTAGATAGCTCCTTTCACATCACCGTCCATAATGAGCCATTGCTCCTCATCAATCATGGTGATGACCTTTTTCAGATAAACAGGCTTGTCTATCTTGTTTTGCGCCTTCGTATAAATCGTACCTATCAGATTATCCTGCTCACTAAGCAATTTAAGGGTCTCTTCATATTGTTTTACCAAATCCAAGCCATCAAGTACTATCAAATCTGCCCACTGATAACCAGTTGGAATAGCCGACTCTTCTCCAAACATTTCTACATTTTCGGCATCCATCTTCAAGAATAAAAGATAGGTCAGTTGGGTAATATAATCAGTAAATCCAATTCCTTGTCCGGCAAGAGTGGTTGCCAGATTCCATACTTTTTTGGTGAGCGATTGCTCTGTTGTATTATTTGTTGCCATTTCTTTATGCTGCTTTTCTTAAAACTACAAATGTGTAAAGTGAATGAAGTGCCTCGTCTGCCTTCTGCATATTGCCAAACGCTCTAATCATTTGGGCTGCATGGGTAGCATCATCTTCACGAATATCTCTGATAGTACAAGCTCCGTTAGAAGCGATGTAATCCACAATACGACTGATAACCTCTCGCTGTTTGTCAGTTATTTCACGCTGGTTTTGCCCTAACCAAAGATTGAAAAACTGTTTAGAGGTAGTAACTACGCTATCCAATCGTTCGATTTGGTGGAAAGCAAAGCGCACAAGTTGTATGATATTGGTCAATGCATCGCTTTCTTCTTTGGTAATGGAACGCCTTACCACTTTAGGGTTAACTATGGCATAAGAGTTCCAGAGTTGTTTGGATGTAAAATGATTGTTTGCCATTTTAAGTCTGTTCTCCAAATCCTTTAGCATCGAATAGGTTATAGGCTCTCCCTCATTGTTGTAAATGATGCGCAGTGCCTCTATTTCGTCATAGTACTTTTTACAAAAATCTTCAAAAGCCTCTGTCGTATTTTTTGCTTCCTCAATGGAAAACCCTTTGGAGATAAGCGTATCTTCACCCGGCATCAATGTATTGACGAATCCGGCTGCAAGTATAAGAAGGTATTTCCGAGCATCTGCATGATTGGCAAGCGGAGCGACTAGCCCCTTACGTTCATTGTTAGGCTCATCAGTGCTTACAAACGGTGGAAGAATGCCTTTCTCCAGTGCATCGTATATTCTGGCAGAAAGTTCCTTCATGTCATCATGAGACAAACGGACAAACTCTTTCCGTTGCGGATCATCCGCCTTGTTGTATATTCGGGCAAGTGTTGCCGCAAGCCGTTTGAGATACTCGTCAGGAATATAGCCATGACTAATACGTTCTAACAACTCCTTTAGAGTAATCGTTTTTGTTGTAGGACCATCATCTATAGGTGCCACTGTTTGCGCATGCTCCGTCACGCCTACCGCATCAACCAAATAAAAACAATCCTTGCTGAATGCGTTCGGGGTAACATTGCGAAGTTGCTCATCACCAATAGTACGTACTCCACGCCCTTTCATCTGAATATACAAAGGCAATGACTCCACATCACGCATGAACATCACTACTTCCAGCGGCTTTACATCTGTTCCGGTGGCAACCAACGTACAGGTGACAGCAATACGGAAATCCTTGTCGTTACGGAATTGGCGTATCAGTCGTTACTGTCGCCTGCCGAATAGGTAATTTTCTGAACAAAGCGGTCATCAGTCCGTCCAAACACCTCTTTAGCTATTTGTACGATATTTGTAGCATGAGCTTCATTGAGAGCAAAAATCAATGTTTTGGGCAAAAAGTCCATATTTGGTTCACGTTGCGGGTCATTAAACAATTCCGTATAAACCACATCCCGATAGGTCGAAAGGACTAACTTTATCTGTGCCGGATTGATAATACTCCGATTAAGTTCTTTATTTGTATAGATTTTGGTTTCCTTACTACTTACAATCTTAACCTCACCTGTATATCTTGTTTCTTCTTTAAATTTCTCACCCTCTAATATAGCCCCACCCGTTTCTGTGACTTGCGTTTTTATTCTATATACCCGACAATCCACATTCACGCCATCAACAATACTCTTTTCCAATGTGTAGTTAACAATGCAGTTATTATTGAAGAATGCCATTGTTTCAGGGATAGGAGTTGCGGTCAGACCAACCAATCTTGCCGTATCGAAATACTCCAGCACCTTGCGCCAGTTCCCATAAATGGAGCGATGGCACTCGTCTATGATAATCATATCAAAGTAGTCGTGCGGTAAGTTGGGATTAGGAGGCAAGGTTACTTCCTCTATAGGTTCATTCTCGTCATCATCATTATCCTCAATAGTTTCTCCTTTCAAGAATGAGAATAGACGTTGTATTGTAGAAATAACGACATTGCTATCAGAAGGAATAGAAGACGAGCGAAGGCGATTGACCGTAAAGATAGTATTGAAAGCCTCCCCGTTCTCTGTCAGACGGAAAGTTCCAAATTCTCCTTCTGCTTGTTTTCCAAGATTATTTCGGTCTACAAGAAACAACACTCTACGCATTGGTGTATAAGAAAGCATCCGGTAGGCAGCAAGACAAGCAGTATATGTTTTACCCACACCGGTGGCAAGAACCATCAACGCCCGATTTTGCCCGGCACGGAAACTCTTTTCAAGTTCTGTCACTGCCTCATATTGGCAATCACGCAGCCCTTTCTTTTTCAATGTAGGGAGTCCGGCAAATGCATCTTCAATTCCCAGCCTCTTTACCAATTCATGTGGTGTAGGGATATTCATGATCTGCCTGAAACAAGAATCTTGTTCACGAAAATCACAGCAATATAGTTCCTTACCATTCGAAGTGAAGATAAAAGGCAATGGCTTTTGATATGCCTGATAGATATTCGGAACACTTCTTGCATATAAGGCTGCTTGCTCGCATACCTCTGAAGCAAAAGCATCCGTTTCTTCACGCTTAGCTTCAAGTACCCCTACTGCTTTTCCATTAATGAAAAGGAAATAATCTGCCTCAAGATTTCCTTTCAATAAACCTTCTCTTATGGCTACAGCCGTACAAGTAGGTTCATAATCCTCCCTGTTGACTACTTTCCAACCAGCATCGGCAAACCACTGGTCTATCTTTATTCTTGCTTTTTCTTCAGGAGTCATGTTCTTGATATTGTAAATTATCGGAAGCTTATGTCAAAAAACAAATTGATATTCAAAGCTATAACTTTACTCTTTCAATAATTGATTCACTCTAAGGAAATTCACAAACGAATCAATAATTTTAGAATTACGATTAATAATATCAGTTTCAGTAAAATCACTATATGAATTACTTATCTCTGCCAATTCTACAATTTGAGAGCCATTCTTTTCCTGACCATTAGCAGTGGTAAAACCTTTATAATATTTTACTTTATCTACAAAGCGATAGTCGGAAGCTCTGATATTCAATCTTTTCTCAAGAAGAACTTTATTCCCAAGTATTTCTACATTCTGAGGATTTGATAAGCTTTTTTCTTTATCCCGTCTGTTTCGTGCATATATATGTTCTATATCGAATCTAGTTTCCAATGACAATAATGATTGATTATCATGTTGAAAAGCCCACCAAGTAATCATTGATTTTGTAATCGCACGACTATTATTGAATACATAATTTGTTATTTGCGCACGATAACGTTCTTCTGAAAATTTGAAATCTGAGAATGTTACTTCTTCGCCTTTGATTATTTTAACCATTTCCGCATACACAGGGGTACGCAAAGAATTAACACCTGGATTAGTTATAGCATACGCCCATATGAAAGCTGTTATACAGTCCAAGAAACGACAAAAAGCATTTTCTTCTATTTCATCATTTTCATCACGATGGTACATAAAATACACAGAAGTGATATACGTCCACATTCCATTAGGAGCATAACTAAGTACGAACAAACGCTTTAGAACTTTATCTGAGAAACGTTCTGTTTCTTGATTGTTAACATCTTGCCAAAATTTGGCAAGGCTTACAAGATTACTCAATGTCTTTGGCTGATGCAAAAGAGGATAACTGCCATCTCCTTCATAAAACTTGCGCAAAGCTTCTGTTGTTGATGATTTTATCTCTGCAAGTGCTCGTTCATAATACATATATCTTGTAAACAATTCATCTAATGGTGTACCATAAATTGGATGAAACACTTCGCTAGTAATCTTATCTAGATTTTTCCACGTTTCTATAAATTCATCTTTTTTGCCAAATGATGAATAATATTTATAAAGTTGCGCCTTAAAAATATCTGCATCAGAGAGAGGTTTCCCTCTATCATTCAAGGTTGAGAAAATTCTTAACGCCGTATTTTGTGATTCTGCCTCTATTGGTAAAAGGACACAGTTATTCAACACACGAGCCGGGAAATATGCAAAATAAGATGGATAATTACTTAGAAAAGCATCTATCTTTTCAACGAAAAAAATTGAAATTCTTTGCGTAACGACTTTTTTTGCCAATTCCTTGTCCATCTTTCAATATTGCAATAAACTCTTCTTTATCTTCATCTGTAGCAACTTGTGAATTGATTTTCAGAGCAGATGTTTCAAACTCCCCAAATTCATTAGCTCTCCAAATACATTTTTCAATATCCTCCTTCATCCGTTTTGAGCGAGAGTCTTTCATACTACCTAGTTTATTATAAAAAGCCCTTAACAAAAGCATAAGTGTCGTTAAACGTTGCTGCCCATCAATTACCTCCATTTGGTTTCTATTCTTAAATGTTACTATGGGACCAAGAAAATACTCTTCATCGTCAACAAATTGGTCACAGTCATCATTTGGGAAAGAGAACGAAAACAAATCGTCCCATAAAGTTTTACACTCCATCTCACCCCACGCATATGGGCGTTGGTAATCAGGTATAAGGAAGTTGTATTTCGATTCTTGAAAAAGGCTTTTCACCTTTTTCTGTTCAATATTTAAGTTTGCCATCTTATTGCTTATTTTTATATTCTAATCAATTAAACTCAATAATAACATCAGAAAGGCTTGTATATTATTACCTATCTTTTTTATCAATTATTAAGTCCTTCAAATCTACCTGCAATATCTCTGCAATCTGTTGTAGAATATCCAAATTAGGCTGAATCCGATTACAAGCATAGGCATTTACCATGCTGAAACTCTTATCAAGCTGTTTCGCCAACCACGTCTGAGAGATACCTTTTTCCAAAAGAACCGCCTTTATTCTATTTAGCTTCACTGTTTGGTACGATTTTATAATGCAAATGTAGTGAATTATATTCAATATCTGGATTATTATTGTACTTTTGTAGCTATATGAATCCCCAACTTATGGCGTGAAAATCAAAAAGATGATAAGAATATGCACAACATAGTTCGTAAACATATAGAAGGAGAAATTTCAATGGACGAAGTTAGGCGATTGATTGACGAACTATAAAAAGAAGCAACATTAACTATCGAATTGTACAATTAAAAAAACAATGGAATTAGTCTATTAAAAAAAGATGAATCACAACGGCATATTCTCACTATCTTTTCCCGAAGCCAAGACAATTATTGTTTCTGGTGATATTCATGGAAACTTTAATCAGTTGGTGTTCAAACTCTGTATCCAATATCAGCTTACAGACACTTTGCTAATTGTAGCCGGGGATTGTGGCTTCGGCTTCGAAAAGAAAGAGTACTATGAGCAGATAGTTAGACGAAACGCCAAGCGAATGAACCAAGACAACAATTGGATTGTGTTTGTGCGAGGCAATCATGATAATCCTGCTTATTTCGATGGCGCAATGCTCAACTTCAAACGCTTCGTTGCTGTTCCCGATTATTCCATTCTACAAGTTTGTAATCATACCATCCTTTGTGTAGGTGGAGCTATCTCTATTGACCGTATCTATCGCATAAATGAATGGAATAGAAACAAATACCGTGTTCATTCAAATGAGTCGCAAGAAAATGATATTTCTCGCAATTTATATTGGCAGAACGAAGTTCCTGTTTATGATCCAAATAAGATGAATGCCATCCCTGCTAGCTTCCTGATTGATACAGTTGTCACACACATACCGCACCTTCACATTGTGAACTATTCTCCAAAAACAACCTTAGCCAATGGACTATAAATGATCCTTCATTGATTGAGGATATACAATTTGGACGGGAAACGATGGATATGCTTCTGCACCATCTCAAAACCGACAACCATCCGATAAGCCATTGGTACTATGGTCATTTTCATCAAAGTTGGCATTCTGCCATTGACGGAATACTATATTAAATGCTCGACATTATGGAGTTCAGTCAAATCTATTGATTTATACCATTTCAGGTATAATATTGGTATAACAAACAGAATTATACCCGATAAGATATAATAGTTCTTGCCTGAATATAATTGTTCCTGTTAGAGCATACAAACATTTTCCATAGTGGACAAACGGAGGAAGTTACATTTTTCCAAACGAATAAATTCTGATTTATTACACTTTTCCAACGGCCAGCTCTACTCCTATACCTTTTCTTTCAGAGATGAGAAAAATAAACATCAACGACCTTTACTCATCCAAGGATACTTGGCAAGATACCATCAAATCAAAAGCTCAGAAGGACGGTATAGGGATTACACTTTATTCACAGAGTTCAATGAAGAGCAGTCCATGTTACAGAACATTTTCCACATTTCTGCTTTACTCCTAGCAACATCCCATTATGAAATTCCATGAAACTTTCATTCAACCTCCTCACATTCTTCTCACTCGTTCCGCTTCGCATCATCACCTGCACCCATACTCTCAAGATACTGCAATTCCCGTTCCGCAAACTCACGATTCTCCTCCTCTCCCCAGCATTTGATAGAGCAGTTCCCTAGCTTGCGAATAATATTTCAAGTTTACTAATACTTGTGCTGCCCTGCGCCGAAGAAAATGATAAAGTGGAAACAAGGTATTCTTTTCATCACCATACATCTTTATCTGACTGCCAACCAAACTCACCATAGAATAAATATACTCAAGAGCTCCTGTATCCTTCATTTCGACGAGACAGTTGGTAAAATCACGAATCGCATGAATGGATGAATTTCTTTTAGCATTAGTCAAATAATAATAAGCCTTTTCAAAATGCCCTAATGTGAGATAAACAAAACCGATATGATAACAAATCACATAATATTCTTCCTTGCCACGCTCCGGCAATTCTGTCCAGTGGACTTGATAATACCGAAAAATAGAAAGATAACACCCCAACGCCTGAAGATAACATTGCTGCCTGAAAAATTTCTTCCCCCAATAAATAGTAGTCTGCAAGGTAGGCTCGGTATAAGCCAGCAACGCCTGTTGTTCCTCCGTCAGTTCGTCAAACTGTTTGTTTGCCGCTTTTTCTTTAGCATCGTCCAACATATATTTCAACTCCCAATAATCATCATGATCCGTTGTCAATCTTACCTCAATCATACTACTGAATACTCTGCCTTTTTGGGTTTCATCGAAAAAAGCATCTACCCTGTCCGTCCGCATAGCCGACAACTTATAATAAAGAGATCGTTCATTACTGCCTTCAGCTTTCTCCAACGCAATCACCAACTGCCCTTCGGCAAGTGTAATACAGATCAGAGCATCTTTTCCCGCCTGTCCTTTTTCATCCATCACAGCATCTTTCAACCGAAAAGAAAGAATAGACAATAATTCGGTACGCCTCTCTATCCGCCCATTGCAAACCAGTGTCATTCCCTTTATATCTTCCTGTTTCACTGTACCAAAAAGAGAAAGAATATCCTCTATCTGATCCATATCTTGCCGGGAAACATCGACAGGTTCCAACAGCTTACCATGTCCAATCTCCAATTTTCGTCTCAACAAAGCCAAGCGATTTTCGAATTCTTTTTTCACCAACATGTCTTGTATTGAAGCAGATTGTTCTGCCAACTCTTTAAAACTACGGGCTATCATAAAAGATGACTCAAGCAATACCCGCAAATGTTGTTTTAACTGAGTTTCACTGCCCGACAAGAACAGACAGGCAGACAGACAAGCCGTAAAAGGTGTCTCACTTTCTCCATCCTCATGACTTTAACGCAAATAGCAAGTCCAAGCTGTGTATCGGCAGTTAATGTTGTTAAATGTCAAAAACTATTTTTTTAGACTGTTCATAGCTACATGCGTAAAAATCTTTATAATATAACTGAATATTCTGACCTATTTTTTCT